>Ga0213827_1000032_pt1 | contig 235344 bp, 211 predicted proteins | sample MC6MC0898MG_FD_180669 | JGI IMG/M metagenome (GOLD analysis project Ga0213827, IMG submission 180669) | Enriched soil aggregate microbial communities from Iowa State University, Ames, United States - MC6-MC0898-MG | ecosystem: Environmental > Terrestrial > Soil > Unclassified | place: USA... | reverse complement strand
ACAGCGAGGTCTGGGTGTAGCCAGGTAGAAGTCGTCGTGCCAGGTGTCTTCGCCGCCGCGCGGGCTGATGAGGCGGTACTTGGCGCTGATCTGGAACCGGGCGGTGGTGAGGCCGCGGGTGCCAACGGCGAAGTAGACGGGCTTGTAGGCGGAGAACGCGCTGCGGAATTTGTCGAAGGCGGCTTGTTCGACGGTGGGTTCGATGGTGGCGGCGGGGGCGGGGCCGGCTTCGGGCGACGCGCCTGCGGCGGCGACGGCGGCGGGCGGGATGGGTTGGCCGCTGCGGGCGTCGACGACGGGTGTCTGGGCGGGCGTGGTCGCGAGGGTGCCGCTGTCGCGGCCGGTGGCATCGAGCGCCATCATGGACGGTTGGCCTTCGATGGAGACAGCTTGCAGGCCGCGCGCGGTAGCGGGCACTTCGGCGGACCAGGACATGCGCGCGAAGTTGTTGACGGGCACGCTGTAGTTGTCGCGGCCGCTTTTCAGTTTGGCGAGGCTGCGGACGATCTGGCCGTCGGGGCTGCGCCATTGAAGGACGAGTTCAGGCGGGGCCTGCCAGTCGACGCGCGATCCGCCTTCGTTGAAGAACACGGCCTCGATGGTGACGGTCTCGCCGGGCGCGGCAGACGGGCGGTCCAGCCGGTAAGACACGCCTGCCGCGGCGGAGCCGGCCGCGCCGAGGGCCAGGATGGCCGCAAGGAGGCGGGGGGCGGAAGAGCGGTGAAAAGGACGGCTGGAGGTCATTGAGGACGTGTCTGGTTTTTGTGATCAGGCAATGTAGCACCGTCCCCGGCAACAGTTTGTAAGTCAGGCTAATCGTATGTATGGGCTGTAAGAAATGCAAAAACCCCGCGCGTTGTCGACAATGCGCGGGGCTTTTTTTGGAGGGTATGCGGGCGCGGGGATGGAGCTCGTGCTGGGCCCGCGCCGTGGCTGTCACTCCCCGAACTTGATCCCCTGCGCCAGCGGCAGATTCCGCGAGTAGTTGATGGTGTTGGTCGCGCGCCGCATGTAGTTGCGCCACGCATCCGAACCCGACTCGCGGCCGCCGCCAGTTTCCTTCTCACCACCAAAAGCCCCGCCGATCTCGGCGCCGGAGGTGCCGATGTTGACGTTGGCGATGCCGCAGTCGGAGCCGGCGGCGGACAGGAAGGTTTCGGCTTCGCGCAGGTCGTTGGTGAAGATGGCGGACGACAGGCCCTGCGGGACGCCGTTCTGCATGGCGAGCGCGTCGCCGAAGTCCTTGTAGCGCATCACGTACAGGATGGGCGCGAAGGTTTCGTGGCAGACGACGTCGGTCTGGCTGGGCATCTCGGCGATGGCGGGGCGCACGTACCAGGCGTCGGGATATCGGTCGGCAAGGACGCGTTCGCCGCCCGCAACCTTGCCGCCTTGCTCGCGCGCGGCCGTCAGGGCGGCTTGCATGGCATCGAAGGAGGCGCGGTCGATCAGGGGGCCGACGAGGTTGCCGCTATCGAGCGGGTTGCCGATGGGGGCACTGGCATAGGCCTTGTGCAGGCGCTGGACCAGTTCGTCGGCGACGCTTTCGTGGACGATCAGGCGGCGGGTGGTGGTGCAGCGCTGGCCGGCGGTGCCGATGGCGCCGAAGACGATGCCACGGGCGGCCATGTCGAGGTCGGCGGTCGGGCCGACGATGATGGCGTTGTTGCCGCCCAGTTCAAGCAGGACGCGGCCGAAGCGTTGCGCGACGCGCGGGCCGACCTGGCGGCCCATGCGGGTGGAGCCGGTGGCGGACACCAGCGCCACCGTGTGCGAGTCGACCAGGGCCTCGCCGACCTCGCGGCCGCCGATCAGGACCTCGGACAGGCCGGCGGGCGCGTCGCCGAAGCGTTGGACGGCCTGCGCGAAGAGCGCCTGGCAGGCGAGGGCGGTGAGGGGAGTCTTTTCCGACGGCTTCCAGACGACGGCATTGCCGCACACCAGCGCCAGCGCAGCGTTCCAGGACCAGACGGCGACGGGGAAGTTGAAGGCGCTGATGACGCCGACGACGCCCAGCGGATGCCACGTTTCCATCATGCGGTGGCCGGGGCGTTCGGACGCGATGGTCAGGCCGTAGAGCTGGCGCGACAGGCCGACGGCGAAATCGCAGATGTCGATCATTTCCTGCACTTCGCCTTCGCCTTCGGCGACGATCTTGCCGGCTTCCAGGCTGACGAGGCGGCCGAGCGCTTGCTTGTGCTGGCGCAGGGTTTCGCCGAACAGCCGGATCAGTTCGCCGCGGCGCGGGGCGGGGACGTCACGCCATGCCAGGCTGGCTTGCCGTGCGCGGGTAATGGCGGCGTGGGCCTGGGCCACCGTGTGCTCATGCACCTGCGCCAGCTCGGCGCCGTCGATCGGGCTGCGGGCGATCAGGGTGCCGCCGGTGAGCGCACTGGAATTGAGTCCGAGATTGCGCAGGATGTCTTGAGGAGTGTCCATGCCGGTTCCTTCGATGCCTCGCGAAGTCAGCGTCTTCGCTTAAGGGTTATGCCTAAGTGGCGATTCTGGAAAAAAATTTACTATACGAAACTATGACGTGAAATGCGAAATATTTTTGAGGCGCACTGCACCTGAAGGTGGATTCGTGGCGGAACCGTTGCTCGTTGTTCAGGCAGTCAAGAAGACCTATCAGCGCGACGGGCATCCCCCGCATCTGGCGCTGGACGGCATCGATTGCCAGCTCGAACGCGGCGAGGTGATGGTCGTGGTCGGCCCGTCCGGCTCGGGCAAGAGCACCTTGCTGCGCACCCTGAACGGCCTGGAAAGCATCGACAGCGGCACGATCCGCGTCAATGGCGTGTCGCTCACGGATCCGGCCACCGACGTCAACCGCTGGCGCACCGACGTCGGCATGGTGTTCCAGCACTTCAACCTGTTCCAGCACCGTACTGCGCTCGACAACGTGGCGCTACCCCAGCGCGTGGTGCGCGGGCGCAGCCGTGCCGACGCCGAACGCTACGCCCGCGACCTCCTGGGCCGCGTCGGCATGGCGGAATTCGGCGACCGATACCCCAGCCAGTTGTCCGGCGGCCAGCAGCAGCGCGTGGCGATCGCGCGCGCGCTGGCGATGGACCCGCAGCTCATGCTGTTCGACGAGGCCACGTCGGCGCTCGATCCTGAAACGGTGGGCGGCATTCTTGAATTGATGCGCGCCCTGGCTCGCGACGGCATGACGATGGCCGTGGTGACGCACGAAATGGGCTTTGCTCGCGACGTGGGGGACCGCGCGCTCTTCATGGACGCCGGCCGCATCGTGGAGATGGGCACACCCGACGAAGTGTTCGGCCACCCCAAAGAAGCGCGCACCAGAGCCTTCCTGGAAAAGATTCTGTAGTCCCGCCGGTCCGGCTTACCCGGGCGCTGCCGGCGCGATGTGCCTTGCCCGGAACGATATGGGTCCAATCACCAAAGGGGTTAGCAATGCTGAAAATCAAACAATGGCTGGGCGTGGCCAGCGTCGCCCTGGCGGCCGCCACCGTGGCCCTGCCGGCACAGGCGGACGAACTTTCCGACATCATCAAGCGCGGTGAATTGCGCGTAGCGGTGCAGACCTCCGGGCCGCTGATGAGCTTCATGGATAAGACGGGCAAGCGTACGGGGCTGGCCGTGGAAGTCGCCAAGCGCATGGCCGACGACCTGGGCGTGAAGCTGGTGCTGCAGGATTATGAATGGAAGGGCCTCTTGCCCGCGCTGCTGTCGGGCAAGGCCGACATGGTGGCCGCCGACATGACCCCGACGCCGCAGCGCGCCGCGCAGGTGCTGTTCTCGCTGCCCATGTTCTACGCCGACACCGTCGCCGTGGTGCCCAAGGATTCGCCGTACAAGAACTACGCCGAACTGAACAAGTCGGGCGTCACCGTCGGCGCGCTGGGCGCCAGCACCTACGCCGAAGTCGGCAAGAAGATGCTGCCCACGGCCACGCTCAAGGAGTTCTCGGGCGGCAGCGCCCCGGTCGGCCAGGCGCTGTCGAGCGGCCGGCTGGACGCCGGCATCATGTCGCTGTCCACCGCCAACCAGTTCCTCGTCGACTTCGGCAATCTGCGGGTGCTGGAAGGCGTGATGGTGCGCGAGCCCCTGGCGTTCGCCGTCGGCCCCAACGCGTTCCGCCTGAAGTTCTGGCTGGACAACTGGCAGACACTCAAGACCGCCGACAACACGTTGCCGGAACTGGTGCAGTACTGGTACTCCACCGATTGGAAGAAAGACCACTGATCGGAGACGGGACCGCCCATGGACTGGTTGATCGATTTCTATAACTGGCGCATCGTCAGCCAGTACACGGGCCAATTCGCCGAAGGCCTGGCCAATACCCTGATTGCAGCGGGCGCAAGCCTGGTGCTGTCGGTGCTGGCCGGGGTTCCGCTGGCGCTTGCCCATATGTCGTCCCGCGCCCTGGTGTGGCGTCCGGTGGCGGCGTATGTGCAATTCGTGCGCTCCACGCCGCTGCTCGTGCAGATCTACCTGGTCTATTACGCGGTGCCTTATCTTGTGCCCGGCGCCAAGGGCTGGAGCGAGATGGTGCTGGGCATCCTCGCCATGACCGTGCATCACGCGGCCTACATGAGCGAAATCATCCGCGTCGGCATCGAGTCCGTGCCGCGCGGCCAGATCGAAGGCGCCAAGGCCTGCGGCATGAACTACCACCAGCGCCTGCGCTATGTGGTGCTGCCGCAGGCCTTCGCCAACACGCTGCCGCCGCTGTTGGGCCAGACCGCCGTGCTGATCAAGGACACCTCGCTGCTGTCCCTGATCACGGTGTTTGAACTGGTTGCCGCGGGCGTGCAGATGAACAGCGAACGCATCGTGCCCAACGAAGCCTTCCTGACCATCGCGGCAGGCTATCTGCTGATCTACTGCGTCATGCTGCTGCTGTCCAAGGGCGTAAGCCTGTGGCTGGCCGGCCCGGCCTGGAACGCGAGGTAATCATGCTGGACTCCTATCTTTCCACCGCCGGCGTCGTGCTGCCCTTTCTGCTTAAGGGCTTCTGGGAGACGCTGAAGATTTCCTTCGTGGCCATCATTGCCGGCTCGCTGCTGGGCTTTGTGATCGGCGTGATCCGCAGCTACCGCATTCGCGGCGTGCATCAGGTCCTGGGGCTGTACATCCATATTCTGCGCGGCACGCCGTTCCTGGTGCAGCTCTACATCTTCTACTTCGTGCTGCCCAGCTCCGGCATCGAACTGCTGCACTGGGATTCCGGCACGGCAGCCTTCGTGGCGCTGTCGGTGTACACGTCCTGCTACGTGGCGGAAATCGTCATGGGCGCCATCCAGGCCGTGCCGCGCGGCCAGACCGAAGGCGCGATGACCCTGGGCCTGCGTCCGCTCCAGATCCTGTGGCTGGTCATTCTGCCGCAGGCCATGCGCCTGATCGTGCAGCCCATGAGCGGCGTCTACGTCATGCTGATCAAAAGCACCGCCATCCTGTCCGTGGTCGGCATCACCGAACTCACGCGCCAGGGCGAAGTGTTCATCATCACCTTTCCGGCCAAATCGCTGTTCATCTACGGCATGATCGCCGCCATCTATTTCATCTACTGCTACCCGCTCCTGCGCCTGGCCAACTGGCTGGAAAGGCGCCTGACCGGGGGCCTGCAAGGCGCGGGCCTGCACTGAGCCGACATCATGGTCTCCGAGTACATCGACACCTACTACAAGCGCACGCTCGCCGACGGCGACACCTACTATCCGCCGCTGGCAGGCGCGGCCAGCGCCGACGTCTGCGTGATCGGCGCGGGGCTGGCGGGCCTGTCCACCGCGCTGGAACTGGCCCGGCGAGGCCGTAATGTGACGCTGCTTGAGGCGAAACGCATCGCGTGGGGCGCCTCGGGTCGCAACGGCGGCTCGGTGTCGCCAGCGTTCTCCGCGGGCGCCGACGCCATCCGCAAGCACGTCGACGAAGACCACTATCGCCAGCTCTACCGTCTGTCGATGGAGGGCGTCGAAATCATCCGCGACAACATCCGCGACCTGCGCATCGCCGACGCCCACAAGGTCGACGGACGCCTGCGCGTCGTGCGCTACGAGGCCACCAATGCGCTGCGCCAGTGGTGCGACAGCCAGCAGCGCGACTTCGGCCGCGACGTGCGGCTGCTCTCGCGCAGCCAGGTTCGCGAGCGGCTGGTGTCCGACGTCTACCACCAGGGCATCGAAGACCCCTCATCCTTTCACTTCCATCCGCTGAACTACGCGCGCGCGCTGGCCCGCGAGTGCGTGAGGCTTGGCGTGCGCATCCATGAGGATTCACCCGTCGTGCAGGCCACGCTGGACGGCACGGTCAAGCATCTGAAGACCGAGAAGGGCCAGATCGACGCCGCCACCGTGGTGCTGGCGACCGGTGGCTACACCGGCGACGTCGTGCCCGCCTTGCGCCGGGCGATGCTGCCCATCGCTACCTACATCATGCTGACCGAACCGCTGGGCGACCGCGTGCGGGAAGCCATCCGCAGCACCGCCGCCATCGGCGACGACCGGCGCGCCGGCAACTATTACCGCGTCCTGGATGGCGGCCGCATCGGCTGGGGCAGTAGAATCACCACCCGTGTCGACGACCCGCCCGATCTGGCCGAGTCCCTGCGCCGCGAACTGCTCAGCGTCTACCCCCAATTGCAAGGGGTACGCGTGGAGGCAGCGTGGTCGGGACGCATGGCCTACGCGCGGCACCTGATGCCGCAGATCGGCCTGCTGGGTCCGGGCGTCTGGTATTGCACCGCGTTCGGCGGACACGGCATGAACACCACGTCCATTGGCGGACGCGTTGTGGCCGAGGCGATCACCGGCGACACGCAGCGCTACAAGCTCTTCGAACCTTTCGGGTTGGCCTGGAACGGCGGGAGCCTGGGCACGGCGGCGGTTCAACTGACTTATTGGTCTTACCAGGCGCGCGACTGGTGGCGTGAGCGTCAATCGCGGGCATGACTATCGCGGGCATGACAGGGTATACAGATGCAAGGCAACAAACAGAGCGCATTGGCACAACGGCTGCGAGCCTTGCGCCAGGCGCGTGCGTGGACCCTGAAGCAGGCGGCCGAGGCCACCGGCGTGGCCGCGTCCACCCTGTCAAAAATCGAGAACAGCCTGCTGTCCCCCACCTATGACAACCTGATCAAGATCGCGGCGGGCCTGGACCTGGATGTAGCCGAACTCTTCACCGCGTCCGACGCCCACATGGGCACCGGCCGCCGCAGCCTGAGCCGCCAAGGCGAAGGCCGGCAGTACGAAACCCCGTATTACGATCACCGCCTGCTGTGCACCGCGCTATCCCACAAGCGCATGATGCCCTTTCACACCCGCGTCAAGGCGCGGGCCTTTGACGAGTTCCAGGACTGGAGCCGTCATGGGGGGGAGGAGTTTGTGTATGTGCTGGAGGGGGAGGTGCAGCTCTATACCGAGTTCTATGAACCGGCCCGGCTGAAAGCGGGGGAGAGCTTCTATATAGATAGCCGGATGGGGCACCGGGTGATCAGTCTGAGCCCGGAGGATGCGATCGTGTTGTGGGTGTCCACGCATACGGACATTGGCGAGGAGTAGGGACGCCCGCTCGGGGACGACCCACTTTTTCTGCAACAGGGTAAAATGCGCGGCCCGGACGGGTTCCGGGCGTCACCACACCGCGCGGCAGTAGCTCAGCTGGATAGAGCACGGGCCTTCTAAGCCCGGGGTCGGGGGTTCGAGCCCCTCCTGCCGCGCCAGAATAGCTAGGAAGATCAAGCTATTGCATCATTCTAGCGTTGATTAACAAGGCAATCATTAGAATAAAAATGCCTGCGTTAGAACGTTACTCCGTCGCATTCGCCAGCTCTCGCGTCCATGCGATGAGCCAGCGCTTATAGACTTGCTCTGGATGCTAGGCACAGGTGCCGAGGCTAATTACACAAGAGCGACTGATGCCCAAGGCTACTGCGGCGTGCGCTGCTTGGTGGGATCACCCTGAGCCTGTTCGCGCGCGGCTTCTTCTTTTTGTTCCTGGGTTTGCTGCTCTTGCTGTTTGATCGGCTGTCCGTCCTGACCCGGTTGCGAAGGAGGACCGGCGGCGCCGAAGCGAGTAGGGAATGTCATGCTGTCTACCTCTTGAGTTGTCGTGACGTATGTCACTTATTCACGGTACGCCCAATGGCATGTATGTCCTAAGACCCAATTGAAACAAGCGTAAGGCTCTGACTTTCCCTGGCCTACACTAAGTTCAGGCAACCGACGGGAGGATGCCATGACACAGTCAACGGGTGTAAACGCACATGAGCGTTGGGACAATGAAGGGGGGTCGCAGCTCGCTTCGCTCGCCAAATCATTTGCTATCGAGGAGTATGAGGAGTCTGAGCGTCGAATTCTCGCCTTCCTTGGAGCGTCGATTTTGAGCCTTTGGGATGAGCTTCCGCTTGACGCGCGCCAACAGGTGCTAAATCGTCAAAGTGCTCAAGCAGCGTTTACTAAGTCTGCGTTAAAGGCGAAGATTGCGCGCCTCGCAACGGGTGATCTTTTTTAGGATTCACCATTGGCACGATCATCAAGATGACCATGAGATTGAGCGCTGGCTAAACGAGGGTGGCGTGCAACTGCTTACGTTTGTCGAGATGCTGGACCCTGGGGTTCTTGACGAGCATGAGCGACGCGTCATTGCTTGCCTGGGAGCTGCGGTCGTGAGCGTTTGGCACCGACGGCAGACCACCTTCGGTTCCAGATGTGTGCGCCGGGAGTTCGTCATTCCGTGCAGGCAATATTTACACTTGAAGGCGTTGCTGCGGCGGCTCAGGCGGAGGTGCCATTCGCCTGAGGACCCGAAGGATGTGCCCACCGCCGCAGCGCCTTGGGGCTCGCAAGTACGGTGCTCAGGTGCTGACTGATTGAGATGTTAGGAAGGTGGTGTGGCCGTTCGGCAAGCGCTGCCGATTCTCGGAGAGCCAAGTCGCTATTGCATCCACCACTCTCGGGAGTAGCGCCGCCCGCTAATTGTGGATCGACGCGGACTATTTCTTCCAGTCGGTGTGTGCGCGCGGACCGTGCCCGCGGCCATTTTTCACTGCGTTGGAACCTTCCTCTTTTGTAGGGCGTTCCTGGCCGGGCGCCACATGGCTCTCTGTCTGATTCTGCCTTTGGGTTTGCGTTTCGGGCGAAGAGTGGGATGGAGGTGAACGTTTCCCACCAACATCGCATGCGTTCAATCGCATAGGCTGACCGTCGACGTCAAAGTCTGAACTGCTTAAGTTCTTCATGAGGAACTCCCATTCAAGTAGGCATGTCTGCCGATTAATTGCCGTAAACCACGCTACTCAGAGGAGGGCGAGCCTTTGCCAGACGGACTGTCCAGCACACTGTCACGATCCTTCGAGTTAAGGATTCTTGTCGACGTTGGACTCCTTTTTTTCGCTAGCTGCGATCTCTTGCGTGGCGTCTTCCTGTTGTTGCCGAGGTTGCTCCGCTAGGTGTTTGCCAGGCAAGTCTTTCTCGTTGAGTCTGCCTGATTGGTCACCAGGCGAATTCATGCGAACGGTCAAACTCATATATGTACCCTTTGGTCTATTGCGGCGAAATGCCATCTCTTCACGGTACGACCTTCCGAAGCCTTTCCCTACCGCTCATTTGAAACAAGCAATATTTAGGCGAGGTGAAGGTGGCAAGGCGCTGCTCGACACCATTTTCCGACCGACCGGTCCCCGGAGCAGACGCGTATGAGGCGGGCGCGCGAGTTGCCGCCGGTTCCAATAGCAGCTGCTCGGCGTCCTTTAGCGTTTGCTAGTGGCTGCACATATCCGACTCGGTTAATACTTGAGCCGGCTAGACAAATAAGCTTCCAGCGCGCGTCCGGTGCAAACATCATGCCCGGCCCCGAACCACCCTTCGGCTGGCACTTCGCATCGATCGGCATTCTGACCGTTGCGCACAGCCCAAGCTCGGGCAATATTTCGCGCCTCATTGACCTTCGTAACTTCTGCGTCCTGGTTCATTGTTGTCCCTCGGTAGAGGAAGGTAAGTCTAAAGCTCGACAAGCATTCAAAGTCAATGGGTATAGGCCCAGCACCCTCCGGGACGCTCGATAGGGGGACGAAGTAGGACATGCTGCGTTAGAACGAGGGGCAGCAAAGCCGCATATAATCGGGGCCCCTAACCGGGATTTGTTCTAATTCAGATTACAAATACCCGAGTAAAATCAAGGCGTTAGGTAGGTTTCCCACGGGCCTTCCAAGCCCGGGGTCGGGGGGTCGAGCCCCTCCTGCCGCGCCAGCTCCACTGGCTTTTCTTATGAACCTTGATCGACTGCGTCGCGAATTTCCCCGCTACGACATAACCACCCTTCCGACGCTGCCCGAAGGCTACTTAGACGCGTCCGAGCGCATCGACGCAGCCCCGTCCTTCGTGAACGAAGAGCGCGGCTTGAAGGTGTATGTCGACTACGCCAACTACGCTGACCGCGAATCCGGCAGAAGCCAGCGCTACTGCGTCTCGCGTTGGGACGAGGAAGAAGGCGACTACGAAGATGTGGCGTTGTCCACGAATGATTGGGCGGAAGTCGTACGGTTCCTGACCGCCTGAGTGCCTTTCGGGGCGAATCCCCGTGTGCGGGCCGGCCGATCACAATAGGACCGTTCCCGCGCATCAATAAGACGGATGGCAATTTACGACTTGTATGGGCAGCTTCTAAAAAGGACACTGCCGCGCGTCGCCAAGAGCGAGCAGCGCGGCATGTCCCCACAGGAAGCTCGCCATGCCCACCCAGTCCCATCTGCGCTTTTCCTTCGAAATCATTGGCGGTGAGGCGCGCGACGACTTCGAGGTCGTCGCGTTTGAATTGCGGGAAGGCCTCAGTCAGACCTTCCATCTTGCCGTCGAGCTGACCAGCGCCAATCACGAAATCGACTTTGGCAGCGTGCTCGACCGTCCCGGTCTCCTTACGCTCTGGCATGGCGATACGCCAGTGCGCTACGTCCAAGGCGCGGTTTCCTCTTTTGTTCAGCGCGACACCGGATTTCGCCGGACCCGTTATTCCGTCATCGTCGAGCCGCGTCTTGCGCGACTGAAGCTGAGTTCCGACTGGCGCATCTTCCAGTCCCTTAGCGTCCCGCAGATCGCGGAGGCGGTGCTCAAGGCGCATGGCCTCAACCAGGACTACGAGCAGCGCAATACCACCGAGCATCAGGCCCGCGAATATTGCGTGCAAGCCGGCGATACGGACTACGACTTCGTCGAGCGCATCATGCGCGAAGAGGGATTCTTCTACTCCTTCCGCCACAGCGCCGAGGGGCATCGGTTGGTCCACAGCGATCGCCTCTTCATCCACGGGCGAGTGGGCGACGAGCCGGTTCATTACAACCCGACGCCCGGCGGCGACCAGCCGCAACCTGCGCTGCGCCGGTTTGCCTACGCAGAGAACGTGCGCACCGCGCGCCAGACGCAGCGCGATTACACGTTCCATAATCCTCGCTACACCCACCAGCACAGCCGCGACGGACACGACCTTGGTCACCAAGGCCGCCGCTACGAGCGTTACGACTATCCGGCGCGTGCCAAGTTTGACGAGGCCGGCAGACCCTTCGCCGAGAACCGCCTGCGAGGGCATCGGCGCGATGCGCGCATAGCCTTGGTCGAAGGCAATGACCCGCGGCTGCAGCCGGGCATCTCCTTTACATTGGCCGGTCATCCCCGAGACGACATGAACCGCGGCTGGCGTCCTGTCAGCATCGTCCACCGGGGCACACAGCACACCAGCCAGGGTGAGGAAAGCGCCGACGCGCAGCTTGGCACCTACTACCACTACGAGGCCGAACTGGTGCCCGATGACGCCGAGTGGCGCGCCGAGCCCCTGGCCAGGCCGCGACTCGACGGACCACAGAACGCGTTGGTCGTCGGTCCACCCAACGAAGAAATCCATACCGACGCGTTTGGGCGAGTCAAGGTGCATTTTCCCTGGGACCGCCTGGACAAGCAGGACGAACACAGCTCCTCCTGGATCCGTGTGTCGCAGAACATCGCTGGCGCAACCTGGGGCCACATGGCCATCCCGCGCGTCGGCCAGGAGGTCATCGTCCAGTTCCTGGATGGGGATCCGGACCAGCCGATCATCACGGGAAGGGCCTACAACCGCCTGCAGTTGCCGCCGTATGAACTGCCAAAGTTCAAGGAACTGGCGACGGTCAAAAGCAAGGAACACAAAGGCAACCGCGCCAGCGAGCTGCGGCTGGACGACACCACTTCTCAGATCAGCGCCGCGCTGATGAACGATCATGGCGCCAGTCATCTGCACCTTGGCTACCTGACGCACCCCCGCCCACGCGGCGGAAAGCCCCGTGGGGAAGGCTTCGAGCTGCGTACCGACTTGCACGGCGCGCTGCGCGCTGCACGGGGCCTGCTGCTTACCACGGATGAACAACCGAACGCCCAAGGGGGACATCTTGCGCGCACCCAGCTGGTCCAATGTCTGGAAAGTGCACTTGAGTTGGCGAAGAACCTGGGTGAGTACGCCGAACAGCATCAAAATCTTCCGCACGATGCAGGACCCCAGGCGACCTTGTCCAACGCCGTCCGCGACTTGGGGCATGGGGCGAACGACGAAAGCGGCGGGAACGGTGGGCAACCCCTGATCGGTCTTAGCAGCCCGGCAGGCATTGCGGCAGCCACGCCGCGCTCCATCACGCTTGCTGCGGGCCAGCATCTGGATGTGGTCGCTGAGCAGAATCAGCATGTCACGGCAGGCCAGTCCATCGTCATGAACGCCGGGCAAGGCATCAGTCAATTCACGCAAAGCGGCGACCTGCGCCACATCGCGCATCAAGGGCAGGTGCGGGTTCAGGCTCAACAAGCGTCGATCCACCTGCAGGCAGACAAGAGCGTTGTGGTCAGCGCCAGTAATGAACATGTTCTGGTAACCGCCGACAAGCACATCACGCTGTTGTGCCAAGGCGCCTACATCAAGATGGCAGGGGGCAACATCGAGTACGGCTGCCCCGGGGCCATGACCTTCAAAGCGGGTAGCTTCAACTGGTTGGGGGCGTCAAGCGAAGCAGGCGCGTTGCCGCAGTTTGATGTCGGATCGACTCAGCGGCGCTTTGTATTGACGTTGCCTGACGGCGAACGGCCGGCCGCCGGGCATCCGTACAGAATCACGCTCAGCAATGGGGATGTGATTGATGGCGTCACAGACGCCGAGGGCGGCACGCGCCTGGTGGAGATGGGGGCGATGCACATTGCCTCGTTAATGCTGCTTCCTCGAAATGGCTCAGCGGCGTCGCCCTCACGGTCATCGGAAGCGGCAATGCAGACAGCGGCCGATAAGGAAAGGCAAGTTTGACGAATTGCCAGGCTGGCGGAAAGCGCCTCGAGTGGATTGAGGCGTCTAGCGCGCCGCCCTAAAAGAAGAGGAGATTTACCGGATGCACTCACCCCCCATTACCGGGAAGACCCGCGCCATCGTCGCGCCTAACGCGTCGGACGCTTACGCCCAGAAGCAGCAGCCCAAGCCCTGCATCGTGATCCTGATTCACGGCGTCAACGATCTGGCTGGTGTGTACGACGACCTGGAGACAGGCATCTGCACCGGCTTGAACGAACGACTGGACCATTTGTTCACCAACCGGGGAGAGCGCAGCCCGGCTGCGCTCAATCCGGCCCGGTACACATCGCCCAAGGACGATGACGGTAAAGCGCCGGATCCTGATGCGGTGTACTACCGCCGCCGAGCGACAGCGGGCAAGCATGGCGGTCATTCGCGCAGCGTGGTGATCCCCTTTTATTGGGGATATCGGGAAGAGGAAGGCCGAATAACGAAGCAGACTCCGCATGGCGAGTGGCTGGACCGTTTCGGCAACCGGCTGGACAAGGCCGGGACCAAGGAAGGCGGTTTTTTCGCCAATGCCACCACGACCCTGCCGGACATGTTTGGCCAGGGATTCTCAGGCAAGGTCGCGGGGATGCCTGCCAATGCGATGTTTGGTTCTCCCGACCATCCGCTGTTTCCCGCACCCTCCCGGCGATACATGGTGCTGGCGGCGCAGCGGCTGGCGATGTTGGTCAGGATCATCCGCGCCTATCGGCATCCCGATGGTCGCGCTGGCGAAGACGACACCATCAACGTCGTCGGGCATAGCCAGGGCAATCTCATTACGCTGCTGGCCAACGCCATGCTTCACGACGAGGGCTTGCGACCGATTGATGGTTTCGTGCTGATGAGCCCGCCCTACAGCCTGGCGGAGACGTTCTTCGAGCGTAGCGAGTTGGGCGACTCTCAGCAGACGGCCCCGGCGCGGGTGAAGACGCTAAGCAACATCGTCAACTTTATCGGCAAGAAACCCCATCCGACGCCGTCATTGGCCGACATGGCCGATGCCGGTAAGGACAGCTGTATCGGTGGCCTGCGCTGGACCGGACAGCAATGTGAAACTTCGGTCGATGGCAACGCGGTTACGTTCGCCGAACGCGACAACCGCGGTGGCGTGTTTCTGTACTTCTCGCCGCAGGACCAGACGGTAGGGATGGCAAACGTCCAGGGCATCGGGTGGCAGGGGGTTGCGGAAGCCGTAAGTTACGGTGTCTTCGACCTTAACGCCTCCACGACCAGACCTTACAACCCGGCCTATCAGACAAGTTCGGAGGAAGGCGGGTACCGGCGTGTCAGAGTCCCAGCCTTGCCGGCGCTCGGAGATCGTTTCTTTCAACGCATTTTTACGATGCGCGAGCGAGATGGCAAAGGTGAAGAGGTCGGCAAGCCGCCATCTCATTCCTACGAGCTGGTGCGGCACGGAGAGCGAACTTGGGAAGGGACCCAGCTCGGTGCCGGGCGGACGATGGTCGCCAACGCTGACTTCGCGCCGGGACAGACCGTCACCGTACAAGCGCCCGCTCTGCCAGTTCCATTTCTGCCGGATTTCGTTGCCGGCGGCACGACGCTGGATCGTACAGGTTCCCGGGGCGTCAAACCCGTGTGGACGGCGACCGACCCTATCGACGCTTCGATTTCCATCACGAACGGCGGCATTGATGTCCACACCACGCGGGTGATGACACTTTCCACGGACAGCCTGAGCGGAACGGCGCTGCGGCGGGCGCTGGAGGAAAAGGCGACTGACCTGAATGACCCGAGCCGCAACCCCTACCTGGACCCGGAAAACAGCGCATGGGCCGCCGACTGGCATCGTGTTGCGCACGTCAAGCCGTTGGGGCAAGGGCGTTACGACGCGGTGTTCGAAGAGACGCCAAACCAGGCGCGCAGGCGGATGATGGATGCGCCGGCGGGCAGCAACGAAGCCATCTCGTTTCATTCGGCGATTCCGATGAGCGGCATGCACAGTCGTCGCGCCGTGGCTTACGACCTGGCTATTGGGCAGGCCTGCAGCATTGACGATGAGGTGTTCTATGCCTATTTGTGCAGGGTGGCGGATTGGCGGCTTGGCTGGAAAAAGAACTACAGAGACGGTCGAAATGGGATCGCGCCCAACTCAAGTGACGTTGACCTGCCCAATGAGGCGCTTGTCGCACTATATAGGGCCGAGAACGAAGTAAATAGACACCTTATCGATGCGACCGATCTGTATCGCAGCAATCGTGAGCCGAATTACGACCGTGCAGGTTCTGCGGCGTCTAGCGGCGGAGGATTCTTGCCAGGGTGCGCCCTAAGCGCATCCATTCCCACTTTGGTCGAGAGCGAAACCATTGGTGATCGCCAACGTAGCGTGCACTTGGCGCCCGGAGTATCAGGAGCATACCGATGAAGCGGCTATCGAACTACGCGAGCCTAGTTGCACTTCTGATAGTAGCCAGTGGTTCCGCTTCTGCAGTCGAAGGTTCCGCAAATCCACTGGTCGCCATCTCTTGTCCACTCCCGCCCATCGACAGGCCTTGGCAACCTGTTTCTGCTGACTCACTACCATCAGGTGTTCCCATGTACTTCAATGCTCCGAGCACATCTCCTCGCCTCGAAACACTAGATATCGTTCGCTTGGGAGTGAGCATTGATGTCTTCCGACAAGGCCAGGTCTGGGCGCAACTGCAAAAGCAAAACGCGATCCAGCCCAACACATTGCATCTAAGCACGGCACTCCCAATGGATCCGAGGCACTATCCAATCGATGCGACGCTCAAAAACATGGCCTGGCAACAGCGAATTTCCAACGCAACCGAGCTCGCGCTGAGAAGTTTCCCGGAGCGCTGGCGAATTCCCACCATAACGGTAGTTCGAGGCTATAACCCCAAAGCGGAACGTCTGCGGCTTTTTCCCGAGGAAGCGGCCGAAATGTTGAATGACATGGCCAGCCTGGAGCTCGGAGACGCGGGGCTGCATTGGCACCGCATCACACAGTTGAAAAATGGCGTCATCTGCAACGACACGCCAGAAGCCATGATCGAGGCAGTCTTTGGCGTCTTCGAGCAAAACCCTGACATGCCTGCGCTATTGCTGTATGTCGTTGAGGGCTACAACATGGCTCGCATCCTGATGAGTCAGGGTGAAAAGCCCATTGGCCTTGGCACGGGCCCTCGCCAACCAGGCGAACTGACCGATAGTGTGGTGGCGCTGGTCGTCGCCCGCCCCGAGCGCATCGCCTGGCTGCGCGAGTTCGCCAAGTACACGAAGTCCAAACCCGACTCGATCGACCCTGCCTTTAGCGGTTGGGAGCGCACGCCGCCACATACTTTCAAGCCCAGTCCGTTTTTCCCCACCCCAATCACGCAACGCGGTTTTGAACAGTGGGATCGGCTGAAGGTGCTGGCGCGGTTGCATCGGCCGGTGACGGTTTCATTGCATCAGCAGGGAAAGACCTCGATCCCGCTCAAGGGCGCTCCACGCGATAAAGCGCTTGCCGGCGGCTGGGACCAAGCGGTTTCGGCGCTGGGCGCTCCACCTGCGCGGGCCTTCTTCGACACGGGAAGGCCGGCTGGCGCCATCGCCGATCTGGCTCCGGCGTTGCATGCAGCACAGCACCCGGTAGATCTGCTCGACTCGGCTCAAAGCTACGACCTGACCCAGCGGCTGGGCGACACGGGTGCCGCATCGCCGTTCGTTGGGCTGGCCCTAGCCACGATGGCGAGCTACCTCAACGCGGACAGCAGCATGGTAGTGCCGTTGCGCCGCACCGATCGCGCAACCTTCATCGGCATCAGCGCGCCGTCGCCAGGCAAGCAGCCAGTTGACGACCCGTTTGACGTGGCGTTGCGGCCCCAGCACTCGCCGTTGAGTGAAGTGCCTTCCCCCGAGTTCAAGGCCTGGCACGGTCAACAGGTAATTAATTTTCAGCGGGAGCAGCAGCGCAATGCGCCGCTCTACCGAAACCCCGCAGTGGTCGCTCGGGAGCAGCGCATGCTTGATGACTTTATTGCGGGGCTTCCCGGCGACGGCCCAACGGGGCCGAGGCGCAACTAGGGCTAGGCGAAGGAGACATGGCGATGCCGAACATTATTCGCAAGGGCGACGGGACCGACCATGGCGGCGTGGTGCTGGAGGGCTTTGAACACACCAACTTCGATGGGAGACCTTTGGCCGGCTTGGGTCACAAGGTCTCTTGCCCCAGGTGCAAAGGTGTCTTCGCGATTGCTGAGGGTAATGCCGCTTACAACATAGGCGGCATCCCGGTTGCGCAGGAGGGGATGAAGACCACGTGCGGGGCAAGCCTGATTGCGAGCACGTCGGCGGCCATCATCAATTGTTGAAATGCCGACTTGTTATCTTCTTTTTGGGGAAGAGAACGCTATCTCCAAGATCTGCCCGAGTCCCCGACGGCGTTCTCCAGAATGCTAAAGCGTCGACATGCTCAGCAATGCCCCATGCCGAACGACCCGCTTCGGCACATCCCCACCCACCCAATACGCCAGCTCCGCCGGATGCGTAACGTCCCACGCCACAAAATCCGCCACTTTCCCCGCCTCCAACGACCCATGCGTTGCTGACAACCCCAACGCCCGCGCCCCATTCACCGTCACCCCAGCCAAGGCTTCCTCCGGTGTCATCCGGAACAACGTACACGCCATGCTCAGCATCAACCGCAGCGACAGCACTGGCGACGTCCCCGGATTCAGATCCGTTGATATCGCGATCGGGACGCCGTGCTGCCGCAGCAGATCCACCGGCGGCAATTGCGTTTCCCGCAGCGCATAGAACGCCCCAGGCAACAGCACCGCCACCGTTCCGGCCTTTGCCATCGCCAATACGTCGGATTCGGTCAGATACTCCAGATGATCCGCAGACAGCGCCCCATAACGCGCCGCCAGACTCGCCCCGTGCAGGGACGACAGTTGTTCCGCATGCAGCTTCACGGGCAGGTTCAGCCGCATCGCCGCCTGGAACACCCGCTCCACCTGCTCCGGCGTAAATGCCAGGTGTTCGCAAAACGCATCCACGGCATCGACCAGCCCCTCGGCCGCCAACGCCGGCAGCATGTGCTGCACAACTTCGTCGATGTATTCATCCGGCCGGCCGTGATACTTGCGCGGCAGCGCGTGCGCGGCCAGGCAGGTTGCCTGCACGGTCAGCGGCAGCGTCTGACCCAGCCGCCGCGCCACGCGCAGCATCTTGCGTTCATTCTCCAAGTCCAGCCCGTAGCCGGACTTCACCTCCAACGTCGTGACGCCGTCACGCAGCAGATGCAGCGCACGGCGATGGGCGCTGGCGTACAGCTCGTCTTCGGTCGCCGCGCGCGTGGCGCGGACGGTGCTGGCGATGCCGCCGCCCTGGGCGGCGATGGTGGCGTAGTCGACGCCTTGCAGGCGCTGTTCGAACTCCCGGCTGCGGTCGCCGCCGAACACCAAGTGGGTGTGGCAATCGACGAGGCCCGGCGTGACCCAGGCGCCGCCTAAGTCATGGACATGCGCGGCATCCACGGCGGGGAGTTCTGAATCGGGGCCGATCCATTCGATGCGATCTGCGCGGGTCACGATGGCCGCGTTCTCGATCATGGAATACGTGCCGCCCGCCATCGTGGCGGCGTGGCAATGTCGCCAGACTTGTCTCATGCATGTCTCCTTGCAGCAGGGGCCGGCAGGCGCAAACCACGCCGGCTGGCGCCGCGTCGATCAATCGGAACCCTGGGCTGCGGGAATCGGCTCGCGTTCGGGAAGGCGTCTGGGATATACCCAGAAGCGATAGGCGAGGCAAAGCAGCGCGATCCAGACGACGCCCACGCCCAGGGCCTTCTGCGTGCCGGGGAAATAGCCCAGCACCGCGATCACGAAGACCATGAAGGCAATGGCGAGCAAGGGGCCCAGCGGCCAGAGCGGAACCGGGAATTTCAGTTGCGAGACCTGCTTCGGGGTCATCTTGCGCCGCATCGCCACTTGCGACAGCAGGATCATCAGCCACACCCAGACCGTGGCGAACGTGGCAATGGAGGCGATCAGGACGAAGACGTTCTTTGGGATCAGATAGTTCAGCAATACGCCCAAGAGCAGCGCCACGGACATCACCACCACCGTCATCCACGGCACGCCGTTGGCCGATACGGCGGCAAAGCCGCGAGGCGCCTGGCCTTGCTGGGCCATGCCGAACAGCATGCGGCCCGCGCCGAAGATATCGCTGTTGATGGCCGATACCGCCGCCGAGATCACGACGATGTTCAGGATGGTGGCCGCTGAGCTGATGCCGAGGCTGTCGAAGATCTGCACGAACGGACTGCTTTTGCTGTCGATCTGCGTCCACGGGAAGATGGACATCAGCACGAACAGCGTCAGCACGTAGAACAGCAGGATGCGCATCGGGACCGCGTTGATGGCGCGTGGAATGGTGCGGCCGGGGTCCTTGGCTTCGCCGGCGGTGATGCCGATGATCTCGATCCCGCCGAAGGCGAACACCACCACGGCAAACGATGCAATCAGCCCGCCCACGCCGTTGGGCATGAAGCCGCCGTGTTCCCACAGGTTGTGCATGCCGGTTGCGGCGCTGTCCGCGCCCATTCCCATGCCGAACAGCATGATGCCCAGGCCGCCGGCGATCATCGCGATGATGGCGCCGACTTTCAGCAGTGACAGCCAGAACTCCAGTTCGCCGAATACCTTGACGGAAAGCAGGTTGATGGCGCCGATGAAGAAGACGATGGACAAGACCCAGATCCATCGGGGCACGTCGGGATACCAGAATCCCATGTACACCCCGAACGCGGTGATGTCGGCCAGACAGACGATGATCATCTCGAATGCGTAGGTCCAGCCTGTCAGAAATCCCGCCAGCGGGCCCAGGTATTGGGTGGCGTAGTGGCCGAACGAGCCAGACACCGGGTTGCGCACCGACATTTCGCCCAGGGCGCGCATGACCATGTAGACGGCGGCGCCGGCGACCATGTAGGCCAGCAGCACCGAAGGGCCCGCCGCCTGGATCGCCTCGGCAGATCCATAGAAAAGGCCCGTGCCAATGGCCGAGCCCAATGCCATGAAGCGGATGTGCCGGGCGTTCAAGCCCCGTTTGAGTGTCTGCGCTTCTGCCCGTGTGTCTGACTGCGAGGATGCTTGCATCGTTGTCTCTCTCGGTTCCTTGGTCGGTCTCGCGTGAAGCGCCGCGCAGTCGCCTTCTGATGGGCCCGTGCGCGCGGCGTGGCAATGGCGGCCGGATGCGTCCGGCCGGGGGGCAGCGTCAGAGGCTGGGAAGCAGCCCCGCCGGCATCAGGCCGTTCATGACTTGCGCGGCGATCAGCCCGCTGGCCGCTGCGATGTCCGGGGCGAAGAAGCGGTCTTCTTCGTAGTGGGGCACCTTCTCGCGCAAGGCGCGGCGGGCGGCTTCCAGTTGCGGGGACGTCTTGAGCCCTTCGCGGAAGTCCAGCCCCTGGCACGCGCCCAGCCATTCGATGGCCAGAATGTCGCGCACGTTGTCGGCCATGGCCCACAACCGCTTGCCCGCGTTGGGCGCCATCGACACGTGGTCTTCCTGGTTGGCCGACGTGGGCATGCTGTCCACGCTGGCCGGATGCGCCAATGCCTTGTTGTCGCTTGCCAGTGCCGCCGCGGTCACCTGGGCAATCATGAAGCCCGAGTTGACGCCGCCCTTGCGCACCAGGAACGGCGGCAACTGCGACATGTGCTTGTCCATCATCAGCGCGATGCGCCGTTCCGCCAGCGCGCCGATCTCGGCCAGCGCCAGCGCCAGGTTGTCGGCGACCAGCGCCACCGGTTCCGCGTGGAAGTTGCCGCCCGAGATGACGTCGCCTTGTTCGACGAACACCAGGGGGTTGTCGGACACGGCGTTAGATTCGATTTCCAGGACCTGCGCCGCATGTCGGATCTGGGTGAGGCAGGCACCCATCACCTGGGGCTGGCAGCGCAGGGAGTAGGGGTCTTGCACCTTGCCGCAATCGGCGTGGGAATGGCCGACCTCGCTGTCGCCGCCCAAGAGGCTGCGGTAGACGGCGGCCACGTCGATTTGCCCAGGCTGGCCACGCGCGGCGTGGATGCGGGCATCGAACGGCGCGCGCGATCCCAGCATGGCCTCGACGCTGAGGCTGCCGCACACCAGGCCGGCAGCCATCATGTCTTCGGCTTCGAACAAGCCGCGCAGCGCGAACGCGGTGGAAACCTGGGTGCCGTTCAAAAGGGCCAGCCCTTCCTTGGCGGCCAGCGTCAGCGGCTCCAGGCCGGCGCGCGCCAGCGCCTCGCGCGCGGGCAGCCATTTGCCTTGGTAGCGTGCCTGGCTCTCGCCCAGCAGCACTATCGACATGTGCGCAAGCGGGGCCAGGTCGCCCGACGCGCCCACCGAACCCTTGAGCGGAATGTGTGGGTAGACGCCGGCGTTGACCAGCGCGATCAGGCTGTCGATGATGTGGCGGCGCACGCCGGAGTAACCGCGCGCCAGGCTGTTGATCTTGAGCACCATGATGAGACGCACCATGGCGTCGTCCAGGGCTTCGCCCACGCCCGCCGCGTGGGAACGAACCAGCGAAGTCTGCAACGCCTGCAGGTCTTCGCGCGCGATCTTGGTGGAGGCCAGCAGGCCAAAACCGGTATTGATGCCGTAGACGGTACGGCCTTCGGCAATGATGCGTTCAACCGTGGCCACGCTGGCGTCGATGGCCTGCGCGGCGCCGGGATCCAGCGTCAGGCGCACCGGCTGCCGATAGGCGCGCCGCAGGTCGGCCAGCGTCAGTTGGCCCGGTTTCACATGCAATTCCATTCCTCTTCTCCTACGCCGGTGGTCCGGCTGCTTGCAATCGTTGTTAAGCGATCTGTTGCGCCGGCCGGTCCGTCAGGAGGCAGCGCCGCGCGGGTGTCAGCGCTTGCCGGTCACCATGGGCAGGTTCAAACCCTGTTCGTGTGCGCAGTCGATGGCGATCTGGTAGCCGGCGTCCGCGTGCCGCATCACGCCCGTTGCCGGGTCGTTGGTCAGCACGCGGGCGATGCGCTCGGCGGCGGCGTCGGTGCCGTCGCACACGATGACCATGCCGGAATGCTGCGAAAAACCCATGCCCACGCCGCCGCCGTGATGCAGCGACACCCACGTCGCACCGCTGGCGGTGTTCAGCAGGGCATTGAGCAACGGCCAATCGGACACGGCGTCCGAGCCGTCGCGCATGGATTCGGTTTCGCGGTTGGGGCTGGCGACCGAGCCGGAATCGAGGTGATCGCGGCCGATGACGATGGGCGCCGACAGTTCGCCTGACCGCACCATTTCGTTGAAAGCCAGGCCCAGTTTGGCGCGCTCGCCCAGGCCGACCCAGCAGATGCGCGCGGGCAGGCCCTGGAAGCTGATGCGCTCGCGGGCCATGCTGAGCCAGTGGTGCAAGTGCGCGTCGTCGGGAATCAGTTCCTTGACCTTGGCGTCGGTCTTGTAGATGTCCTGCGGATCGCCGGACAGCGCCGCCCAACGGAAGGGACCCACGCCCCGGCAGAAGAGCGGACGGATGTAGGCCGGCACGAAGCCGGGAAAGTCGAACGCGTCGGCAACGCCTTCTTCCTTGGCCATCTGGCGGATGTTGTTGCCGTAGTCGAAGGTTGGGATGCCCTGGCGCTGGAACGCCAGCATGGCCTGAACGTGCACGGCCATGGATTGCTTGGCGGCCTTGATGACCGCCGCCGGCTCGCGCTGTGCGCGGTCGCGGTATTCCGGCCAGGACCAGCCGGCGGGCAGGTAGCCATTCAAGGGGTCGTGCGCGCTGGTCTGATCGGTGACCATGTCGGGCTTGACGCCGCGGCGCACGAGTTCGGGCAGGATCTCGGCGGCGTTGCCGCACAGCGCGACGGACACCGCGCGGCCGGCCTGCGTGTGTTTGGCGATGCGGGCCAGCGCGTCGTCCAGGTTGGCCGCCTGTTCGTCCACGTAGCGGGTGCGCAGACGGAAGTCGATGCGGCTCTGCTGGCATTCGATGTTCAGGGAGCACGCGCCCGCCAGCGTGGCTGCCAACGGCTGCGCGCCGCCCATGCCGCCCAGGCCGGCCGTCAGCACCCAGCGTCCGGCAAGGTTGCCGCCGTAATGCTGGCGGCCGGCTTCGACAAAGGTTTCGTACGTGCCCTGCACGATGCCCTGGCTGCCGATGTAGATCCAGCTGCCGGCGGTCATCTGGCCGTACATGGCCAGGCCCTTGGCGTCGAGTTCGTTGAAGTGTTCCCACGTGGCCCAGTGCGGGACAAGGTTGGAGTTGGCGATCAGGACACGCGGCGCGTTGGCGTGCGTCTTGAACACACCCACCGGCTTGCCAGATTGCACGAGCAGGGTTTCATCGTCGTTCAGGGCCTTGAGCGATTCAACGATCTTGTCGTAGCAGTCCCAATCGCGGGCCGCGCGGCCGATGCCGCCGTAGACGACGAGTTCGTTCGGGTTCTCGGCCACATCGGGGTCGAGGTTGTTCATCAGCATGCGCAAGGGCGCTTCGGTCAGCCAGCTCTTGGTGTTCAGTTGGTTGCCGCGCGGGGCACGGACGACGGCGTCGCGGAATCGGGGGGAAGGGTTCAAATCAGTCTCCTGGATCGGGTCGAGGCGCGCGGTGATCCAGCGCCAAGGTCGACAAATCTTAGAATGACTATGGTTGTATATACAATAGTAGATGACTGATTTTTGACTGAGGGATTACCCCAATGAAAAATGCCGAAACCTGTGAGGTTTCGGCATGGGAAGCAGCGTGCGGGAGGGCGCCGTGATGGCGCGTTGCAGTTCAGCCGGGAAAGACCCGCGCAGTCACTCGCAAACGTGGCGGAAAGCGGCGGAGGTCACGTCGTGAACTTGCCTTCCAGCCGGTGGCGCGAACCCGGGTGGATCAGACGGGCCAGCGTCACCGCGCGGTCGCCGGACCAGGTGCGGCGGCGGATGAGCAGGCAGGGTTCTTCGCGGTCGATCTGCAGCAACTGGCACTCGCGCGGCTTGGCCAGAATCGCTTCGACCACGTGCTCGCCGGCGCTCAGCGGCGCCACGCGTGTCAGGTATTCGTACGGCGTGCTTTGTGTGAAGTCCTGCTGCAAGTAGTCGGGTGCAAAGCGGACATTGACGTAGCGGTCTTCAAGCTGGATCGGCACGTCGTCTTCGTAGTGGACGATGAGCGAATGAAAGACCGGCTGCCCGGCGCGGATGTCCAATGCTTGCGCTTGCTCGGCGCCAGCAGGTTCTTCGACCAGACGAACGACGCGGCTGTGGTGGCGGTGATTGCGCGCCGCTATTTCGTCGGCAATGTTGTTCACGGCGAACAGGGCCGAGCGTGCCTTGGGCTGCGCGACGAACGTGCCGACCCCCTGCATCCGCACGAGCAGGCCTTCGGCGGTCAGTTCGCGCAGCGCGCGGTTGATCGTCATGCGGCTGAATCCCAGTTCATCGACCAGCTCGGCCTCGGACGGCACGCGGTAATGCGCGGGCCAGGCGCCGCTGCGAATCTGCTGCGCGATCATCTGTTTGACTTGCGCGTACAGCGGGGCGGGCAGGGCATTGGCCTGGACGGGCAATCGGGGAGGAGAAGCGGCCACGTGGGATCCTGGATGTGCGACGCGTCGGCGCGTGGAGATGTGGGCTCTAGTATAGACAGGTACACATCGCTTGCGAACGGCCGCGCCGCTATCCCCCCATCACGCCATTCTTCACTGCCAGAATGTGCGCCATCACGCTGACCGCGATCTCTGCCGGCGTCTTGCTGCCGATGTGCAGGCCGACCGGCGAATGCAGCCGCTGCATCGATGCTTCCGTTTCGTCCAGATGCTCGATGAACCGCTGCCGGCGGCTGGCGGCATTGCGGCGCGAGCCGATGGCGCCGACGTAGAAGGCTGCGCTGTGCAGCGCTTCCAGCAGGGCCATGTCATCAAGCTTCGGATCATGGCTGAGCGCCACGATACAGGTGCGGGAATCGGGATTCAGCGCGCGCACCGCATCGTCGGGCATCTCGGTGGTGAACGCCACGCCGTCGACCGACCAGGTGCCCAGGTGCTCGATCCGCGGATCGCACACGGTGACCGCGAAGTCATTGAACAGCGCCATGGTGGCAAGGTATTCGGCCAGCGAGCCGGCGCCGATCAGCAGCAGCCGGTATTGGGGGCCAAGCGTGCTGGACAGGGTGACGCCATCGAAGTGCAGGGCTTCGGGCACCGAGGCGTCGCTCAACGTGACCGCGCCGCTGGCGCAATCGACCGTCCGTTGCACGAGCTGTCCTGCTTCCAGTCGGCGGACCAGGGTATCCAGCGTTACCGCGTCCGGCGCAAATTCCAGCAGCAGTTCCAGCGTGCCGCCGCAGGGCAGTCCGAACCGGTGCGCCTCGTCCGCCGTGACTCCGTAGCGGACGAGCTCGGGCGCCGACTGCGGTATGGCCCCGTCGCCGTAGGCTCGGGTGTAGCGGTGGATCAGGTCGTCTTCGATGCAGCCGCCGGACACCGAGCCGATGCAGCGGCCGTCCTCGCGCAGCACCATCATGGACCCCACGGGGCGCGGCGACGAACCCCACGTTTTGACGACGGTGGCCAGCATTAGCCGATGCCCGGCTACCTGCCAGTCGCGCGCGGCGCGAAGTACGCGCACGTCAACGCTTTCCATCGGCGTGCTCCTTGCGAATGTTTGGGGCATGCCTGTCGCGCGTGGTCCGGCCGCGGGTTCGCCGTTGCGTCATCGGAGGTCCTGGTATGAAGGCATGACAAGCTTGCCTCGGTCCGGGGGGCCGGATCAAGGCCCTTCACGTCCGAAATCTTGCCCAAACATTACCGGATGCGTTGATCCCCTTGATAAAGCCGTCGCCTCGGGGCTTTAGATGTCTATCGTTCCAGTTTGAAAACGCTTCGGCGTTGCTTGACCTGAGTCAATCCACAAGAAGCACTAGACCGTGCGATGTAGTCAATGAGGTCTACCATGAATAAAACCACATTAGAAGTGTGGTTTTGCCTTCTGGACTGATCGTTGGAGTCAAGCATGTTTGATATCGGCAAGGTCAAATTCAAGCGTCGGACCGTCGTCAAGGGCCTGGGCGGCGCGGGTCTGGTCGCGGCATCGCCCGCTGTGCTGCATATGCCGGAAGGAAAGGCCGACCCTGCCTCTCCGACGCCGCAGACCAAGGGCGTGTGGGTGCCGCCCGGCAAGCCTCGGTACAAGTACTCCGAACTGGAGTCGTTTCATTCGACCTGTGCGATGGAGTGCCTGCACTGCAACCTGACGGCCTATACGTACAAGGGAAAACTGGTCAAAGTCGAGGCGCAGAACACACAAGGGCTCGGCCACATCAATGGCTGTCTGCGTGGCATCAGCCGCACCAAATGGGTCCAGCACAAGGATCGCGTCACCACGCCGCTGCTGCGCGTCGGCGAAAAGGGCGAGGGCAAGTTCAAGCCCATCTCCTGGGACGAGGCCTTCGACCTGATCGAAAAGAACATCCGCGCCACGATCAAGCAGCACGGCAACGCGGGCATGCTGCTGTCGACTCACGCAGGCAACATGGACAACATCAAGAACGCCATGGGCCACGCGTTCTTCGACTATCTGGGCGGGGCGACCAAGCAGCTCGGCAGCCTGTGCTGTGTCGCCGTGACGGCAGCCATGATGCCGATGCTGGGCCTGCGTTATGCCGACACGCGCGACACGATCGCGGACAGCCGGTATCTCCTATGCTGGGGCAACAACCCCGCGGTCACGATGCAGGCGTACTGGACCCATTACAACGAGGCCCGCAAGAACGGCGCCCGCCTGGTGGTGATCGACCCGCGCTACAGCGAAACCGCCGCCAAGGCCGACGAATGGATTCCCATCATCCCCGGCACGGACACCGCATTGGCGTTGGGGATGATGAAGATCATCATCGAGGAAGGGCGGATCGACGACGCCTTTCTCCGGGCCCGCACCGGCGCGGTCTATCTGGTGGATGCCAAGCAGCAACTGATGCGTCAAAGCGCAACCGACCCGGACAGCTACCTGGTCTACGACCTGGCCAGCGGCAAACTGGCCCGCCATGACGCCCCGGGCGTGCGGCCGGCGCTGTTCCGGTCGGAACTGCCCGACGGCGCGGATTACGCCACGGTCTTCGATCATGTGTATGCCGAGGCCAAGCCCTGGACCCTGGACGAGGTCAGCCGGGAAACGGATGTGCCCGTGCAGACCATCCTGCGTCTGGCGCGCGATTATTCCACCACGATGCCTGCCATGATCATCCAGAACATGAGCGGCGCCCAGCGGACCGAACACGGCACGTATGTGGCGGCCAGCCAGTTCTATCTGGCGCTGCTCACGGGCAACATCGGCAAGCCGGGCGCGGGCGTCTGCGATGCCGGCGGCGCCAAGCAATTGGCGCGGTTCAATCCGCCCATTCCGCCGTCGCCCAATCTGAAGAAGATTCCGCCGATTCCCATTCCGAAGGTGGGCGAATGGGTGCTAAACGACAAGCCCGGTCCGATCGGCTTCTGGTGGATCATGACCATGGGCATGCTGACGCAGATGCCCAACACGAACGTGGTCAAGGCGGCCATGAAGAAGGTGCCGTTTGTCGTGGTGGCCGACAACCTCATGACCTCGTCCACGCTGTACGCGGACCTGGTCCTACCCGTCACGACGATCTTCGAGGATGTATCGCTGATGGCCGCGGACCGCAGCCATCAGGTGCAACTGATGGAGAAGGCGGTCGAGCCGCCCGGCGAGGCCAAGCCCGATTACTGGATCTTCGCGCGTCTGGCCGAACGCTTCGGCTTTGGCGAGGTGTTCAACCAGCCGATCGAGCATTACATCGACACGGTACTGGCGGGCACGGGCATCACGCGCGAGATGCTCAAGAAGGGGCCGATCAAGCCCCATGAGGGCGACGTCATTCCCTGGAAGGACGGCAAGTTCAGGACGTCGACGACCAAAGCGAACTTCTTCGTCGAGGATTGGCAGAAGAAGGGCTATTCCCCGGTGCTTGCCTATTACCCCGTCAAGGAATCGCCGAAGGGCGCGCCCGACCTGGCGCAGAAGTATCCGCTGATGGCCGTGCAACGCAAGCTGGCCCGCAGCATCCACTCCAGCCACGGCGCCAACGAATGGATTCTGGAAGTCCAGCGCAACAAGCCGCAGGTCATGATCCATCGCGACGATGCGATCGAACGCAACATCCGCCATGGTGAATGGGTGACGGTCTACAACGACCGGGGCGAGTGGCGGGCGATCGCGGATGTCAGCACGCGAATCAAGAAGGGCGTTGTCTCCATCGAGAACGGCTGGTGGGAACAACAGGGCGGCAGCAGCAGCCACGTCACGAATGACGCTTACGAGCCGTTAAGTGCTGGTCACTGCTGCAACAGCACCTTGGTGAATGTGAGGGCGTAATCATGGCCAAGCAATATGGTTTCTATATCAACATGGAAGACTGCAACGGCTGTCGCACATGCATGATGGCGTGCAAGTCCGAAAACCGGACGCCGTCCGGCGTGTTGTGGCGCAAGGTACGGGAGTTCAACGAAGACCTTCCGACCGCGCAGTCCTTCATCACGATGTCGTGCAATCACTGCGCCGACCCCCAGTGCATGCGGGTGTGCCCCGCAGGCACCTACTCCAAGCGCGACGACGGCATCGTCATCCAGAACCATGACGACTGCATCGGATGCCAGATGTGCATCATGGCCTGTCCTTACCACGCGCCGGTGTTCGATCCCGTCGAGGGAAAGACCAGCAAGTGCAATATGTGCGCGGACCGCATCGATCAGGGCCTGATGCCGCGCTGCGTGGAATCCTGTCCTGCGGCGGCGCTGCAATTTGGCGACATCGAGGAACTGCGCAAGCGGCACGCCACCGGCTGGGTCGAATTGGAAGCGCTGTACGGCATGCCCGACCCCACCATCAGCGGGCCCAGCATCGTCGTTGTCAGCAGGGAGAAGTGATCATGTCCAACCACTATGAGTTCCCCTTGGTGTTCTTCACGACATTTTCCCAATGGGGCATTGGCGGCATTCTGGCGCTGACCTGCCATCAGGCCTTTGCCGGCGCGGAGAACGTGTTGCAGGGCAAGTCGCTGCGGATCGCGGCGGTGCTGGTGTGGATCGCCCTGTGCTTCGGCACCTTGGCGTCCGTGGCTCATATCGGGTCGCCATTCTGGTTCTATCGCGGGTTCAACAACCCCGGTAGTTCCTGGCTGACGCGAGAGGCCCTGTTGTTCATGGTGACGAACGGCGTGGCGGTTCTCTGGCTGCTGTCGTGCTGGGTGACTCCCACGGCCTCGCGGCGCAATCTGCTGCTGGGCTGGCTCGCTGCCGCATGTGGCCTCGTCACGCTGGCCGCGATGACGATGATCTACTACCAGCTCAAGATCCATCCGCTGTGGCGCACCCCCGCAACCTGGCTGGGCTTCTACGGCACGACCTTGCTGATGGGCTTTGCAACGGTCCTGCTGATCCTGGGCGCCCTCAAGAAGACGCCCGCGGGCATCCTGAAATGGGGCTTGGGACTCGGTTGGCTGCTCGTCAGCGCCGCGCTGATCATCCGGTTCCAGATTCCCGGTGCGGACGCCACCAGCTATCTGTTGTGGTGGCAGATCCTGGCCACGCTGGCCGGCGCCGGCATCCTTCTCGCGCTGCATGTCGGACGGCGATTGGGCAGCAACTGGGGTGTCGCGGCTTCCGTGGGTTACATGGCCGTGCTGTTTAGCGGCGAGTTCGCCGGGCGCATGCTGTATTACGGCAACGTGATGTCGCGCGCGCCGTGGTTCTGATGGCCATTGTTGCGAGAAACTGTCATGGGAAACTGCAGCAACGTGTTCCGGCTGGCTGGCGCGGCACTCTTCACCTTCATGCTGGCGTCGTGCAATGCCGACGACGGCGGCCCTCCCGCCAAGGCCGCGTTGCCCAATGTGGAATCGCCGGCCGGCCGCGCGCCGAACCGGTCGCTTGCCGCGGATGCGGCGGGCAGGTCACCGACAGCCTCACCTGCCATGCGCCGGCCGGCATCCCAACCGGAGCTGGACTTCGAGGCATTCGCCGCCAGTTCGCTTTGCCACAATTGAACCGATGGACGCGCTGATGGCCCATTCGCTTTTCCGTGCGCGGGCCTTGCATCGATACAGAGAGGGTCACCGTGCTTGCGTCACGTAGGGCCTTCCTGACCGGCCGCCCGATGCCCCATGCAGACGTGCAGGCGCTTCTGAGGCTGACGCAGTCGATGCCCGGCGCTCGTTTCGACCCGGGCGATGGCGCGGTGGCGCCGGTGGCTTGGGTCAGCCCCGCCGATGCCAACCAGGTGCGAATGCTGTTCCAGTGGTGTGCCCAATTCAAGCTGCAACTGGTCCCCGCCGGGGTTAGCGGGGGTCTGGACGATGCGCTCGAACACGACTCTCCGCGGGACCTGATCTCCCGGGTGGATCCGGCCACGCCGACGATATGCGTGGACGTGCGCCGTCATCTGGCTGATTTAACGTCCAGCGAAAACGGCCGGCTGTGGCGGGCCGGACCCGGCTGCACGATAGGCGGTCTGCCCGCGGCGATTGCCGATGAGCTGCTTTCCCATCCGCACGCGCATCCCGGTCAGACCCTGGCGGCCTGGTTTGCGCGCAGCGGCCGCAGCCGGCATTTGCAGTCGGTGGATGTCATGCTGTCGGACGGATCGCGGGAACGGTTCGGGCAAATGGGGGCGGGGGGCGTGCCATGTGTGCACAGCCCCATGGCAAAGCGCTTGATCCCCGTGCTGTTCCAGATGTTGTGCGAGCCGCTGATGCAGTCCTGGTGCGCGTCCGACGTCTGGCCGGCGCGCTATCGGCTGGATGCGCTGCGCGTCGATCATCGGCGGGCGCCGGATATGGCCCGTTTGCTGGCGGGCAGCCGGGGAACGCTGGCCTGGGTGGAGCAGTTCACCTTCGACGCCACCCCTCCCGGGCAGGCCGCCGCGGCGGAAATGCAGTCCGGCGGTGATTCCCGGGCTGTCGCGCTCGAGCAGCGCATCAAGGCATTGTTTGATCCTTCTAGCGTCTTTCCCCACCTGCCCGCGCGCATTTCTGCTACGACTTAACACGTCTTTCCCCGCCCGGCTTTGCTATAAAAGTGGCTATAGCGTTTCTGTAGGGCCGGAAAAATGTCGATCCTCTCGATCAGCCGCTGCGGCGCGGCGTTGTTCTTTGTCGCGCTGGTGGCGGGATGCTCGTCCAGCAAGCCGACGCCAGCGGAGAAGGCCAGCATGTCGGAAGCCACGCCGGCCCGGGCCAGTAATGAGTGCAAGGCCAACCGCAAGAAATGCCTGCACGAAGGCTCCTACGATGTCGGCGAGCGGGATTACGCCGAAGACGAAGCCAAGCGCCTGAACCTTGCCGAGTCCCAGCGCCTGCGGCGCCTGTTCGGAAAGTAAACTCCGACATCCCCCCTCCGCAGAATCGTTGTCCATGACCCGAAAACCGCTCGCCATCATTCAGATGGGCCGCCCGCCCGAAGACCTGCGGCAGGCGCAGGGCGAACAATCCGACTGGATGCTGGCCGCGCTGGACGCCCCGGACCTGCCGGTGCGGGTCATAAAGCCCCACGACGATGAACCCTTGCCCGCGTGGGACGACGTGTCCGGTGCGGTGCTGACGGGATCGTGGTCCATGGTGACGGACCGCGAACCCTGGAGCGAGCGCACGGCCGAATGGCTGCGCGGCGCGCATGACGCGCGGCTGCCGCTCTTGGGCATCTGCTACGGCCATCAACTGATGGCGCACGCGCTCGGCGGCGTCGTTGACTTTCATCCGCAGGGCCGCGAGATCGGCCAGCATGCCATCGACTTCTGCACGGACGTGGGAGACGATGCGCTGCTTGGCGCGCTGCCGCGGCGCTTTCTGGCCAATCTGACGCACGAGCAAAGCGTGCTGACGCCGCCGCCGGGCGCCGAAGTCCTGGCGCGTTCGCGGCATGATCCGCACCAGGTCCTGCGATATGGCCCGAAAGCGTGGTCGGTGCAATTTCATCCCGAGTTCTCGCCGGCGCTGATGTCGGCGTGCCTGTCACGCCGCGCGCCGGTGTTCGAGGCAGAGGGGCACGACGTGACCGCGATGGTGGCCGGCCTTGTTCCCACGCACGATGCGCGCCAACTGCTGCGCACCTTTGCGCGCAGCGTTACGTCCGCAAGCCGCTAAGCGCGCAACCCGCATCCTGTCTTCATAACACACGCGCATGACACGCCTTCTGGCGTGGCAAACACGCGCGCCGCTGTCGGCCTCGCGCCACAGAAAAGCGATTATTTCCATTTCTTTCCGCGAAATCGCTTGTGTCCCCAGAACTGACATATTGCGTCCCTAGAATCCGTTCCTGCCATGCGCCGTGTGCATCACTGTGCCGCCTGCAATGCGGGTCTGGCTACATGCGCATGTCTGTTCACATCAATGGGAATCTGTAATGAAAAAGACTCTGTTCGCCACCGCCATCTTCGCCGCGCTGTCCGGCATGGCGCAGGCGGAAACCTCGGTGACGCTGTACGGCTTGATCGATACGGGCGTGGGCTATCAGCGGATCAAGGGCGATGGCTTCCATGAATCCAAGGTCGGCATGAGCAACGGCGTTTCGAGCGGCTCGCGCTGGGGCCTGCGCGGTTCCGAAGACCTGGGCGACGGCCTCTCCGCCGTGTTCACGCTGGAAAGCGGCTTCAACTCGGCCAACGGCCAATCGGGCCAGAGCGGCCGCCTGTTCGGCCGTCAAGCGACCATCGGCCTGAAGAGCTCGTCGTGGGGCCTGCTGGAATTCGGCCGCCAGACCAACATCGCCTCCAAGTACCTGGGCTCGATCGATCCGTTCGGCGCCAGCTACGGCCAGGCCAACATCGGCAACGCGTTCAGCGCGGCCAACACCGTCCGCTACGACAACATGGTCCAGTACTCGACCCCGTCGTTCGGCGGCTTCCAGGCTGGCATCGGCTACTCGTTCAACATCGCCGACACGACCGCTGCCCAGACCGGCTTCCGCACCGCTGACAACACCCGCGCCATCACCGCCGGCGTGCGTTACGTGAACGGTCCGCTGAACGTCGCCCTGACGTACGACCAGCTGAACCCCGCCAACCAGCTCGGCAACGACGCCACGCCCAAGGCGTGGAGCATCGCCGGTTCGTACGACTTTGAAGTCGTGAAGCTGGCAGCCGCCTTCGGCCAGACGCGTGACGGCTGGTTCACCGGCCAAAGCATCAACGCCTTCGGCAGCACTGAAACCATCGCCGATGGCTTCCGCTCGAACGTTGGCGTCGAAGACTTCAAGGCCAATTCGTACATGGTCGGCGTGACCGTTCCGCTGGGCGCCAGCTCCATCCTGGCTTCGTGGCAACGTGCCGATCCGGACAGCGATCTGCTGACCGGTGGCGATTCGGCCATGAACGTGTACAGCATCGGCTACACGTACAACCTGTCCAAGCGTACGAACCTGTACGCGCTGGGCTCCTACGCCACGGACTTCGCGTTTATCGACGGCGTGAAGAGCACGGTGGGTATGGTCGGTGTCCGTCACCGCTTCTAAGCGGCAGACGTGATGAGCGGCGCGCGCCCGGCGCGCGCCGCTTGCGCCCTGCACCGCGGTTGCACTGAGCGGATTGGGCGTCTTACCCGGCCACAGACGCGAAAAAAGCGGCCACCTCCCTAGCTCCACTCCCAGTCCGCTCACCCGAACTCCGATCACGGCAATCTGAAAGCCCGCGCATGCTTCGCGCGGGCTTTGCCATTTGCGGATGCCGGATTGCGTAGCATTTTGGATCACCCTGACGGACCGTCATCGCGTTAGGGCAGAGGAGTGTCGTTGTAGTATTGAACGCTCAGCCTAATCATCGGATAGCTATGCACACGCACAACGCACGGCTCGCGGAAACGACATTGGCGTTGGCGCTGGCCATGGGCGTAGGCGCATCGGCGCAGGCCCAGAATGTTCAGTCGGCGGATGCGGCGGCAGCAGCGGCACCGGCGCCTGCCGCGGCGGCGCCTGCAGCGCCAGCGCCAGCGGCCCCCGCAGCGCCAGCGCCAGCAGCGTCGGCGCCTGCGCCCGCAGCACCAGCGCCCGCAGCACCAGCGTCGGCGTCGCCAGCGCCTGCGACGCCGGCACCCGCGGCGCCAACTCCTGCATCGCCGGCACCGGCAGCACCGGCACCGGCAGCACCGGCACCGGCAGCACCGGCTCCAACAGCGCCGGCACCAACAGCGCCCGCAGCGGTGCCTCCGCCCTCCGGATCGCCGGCCGCGGGTTCGCCCGCCGCCGGATCGCCCGCAGCAGGATCGCCGGCCGCCCAACAGGACCCTAACGGTGCGGCGGTCGATGCCGCCTCCGCTCCCCCGCCGCAGCCGCAGACGCTGCAGGTGCTTGACGGCAAGCTCAAGGTCCTCATCCCCGCTGGCTTCACCGAAACCGAATTTCCGGCGGACCCGGCAACGCCCGAGGTCTCCGGCAAGATCTATCTGAACCGCGCCACCATGCAGGCCATCATCGTGATCGATGTGCCGGTCGAATTGGCCGTCGGCGACGACGACGCGTTCACGTTGGGCGCGATGGCCGCGGGCTTCCAGTCGCAGCAGAAGGAAGCGGTGCCAACGTTCAAGAAGACGGGCGACGGCGCGTTCAAGGTCGGCAACATCGGCGTTTTTCAGCTGGACGCGACCAGCAAGCTATCGGGCCGTCCGGCCGAGCTGACGGCGCTGTTTGCCGCTTCAGGCAAGAAGGTGGTGACGTTTTCCGCCTACACACTCACGCAAGAAAAAGCCCGGCATCCCGGGCTGGTCAATGCGTTGAAGCAGGGCATGTCGGTGGCGCCGTGACGCCCTGTGTTTGCCCGATGACGGTGCGCGGACGGCGGGCGCAAGTGCCTGCGCCGCCGCGCGTCCGCTCACCGATCCGACATCAGTTCGGTTTCCAGAACACGTAATCGGCCTGGTACTTGACCTGCTCGCGTTGGCCCTTATTGGCCGCCGAGCAGGGCGCCTGCGGCACGCCGCCGCCCGCGCGCACGAAGCGCTGGATGTAGGTCACGCCGGTCAACAGACCCACGCCCGACGACGGATTGGCCAGGACGAGCTGGTCGTACAGACGGTCAGGCCCGGCATTGGCGCGCACGGTTTCCATGCCGGTCAAGGTCGACCCGTCGGCCGCCCGCCAGGTTTCCGGCGGACTCTTGTAGGTGCCGGTCTGGCCGGACTGGCCCGCGCCCAGCGTGGCGGCCGCGCCCGCGATGACCCACGCGTAGCGCGCGCCGTCGGTTTGCGTCAACCGGCATTCGTACGTGATGGCGCCTTCTGCCGGCGCCTGCCAGATGATGCGGTTGTCGGCGGGCACCTGCATGATCTGCGGCGCCTTGTCCTGTGCGGCCGCGCCGGTCGCGATAACCGCGAGGCCTGCCGTCAGCAGCAGGCGGGTCAGCTTCAGGCGCGTTTGAGTCGGAATGCAGTTCATCCATGCTCCTTGTGGCGGGCCGGGCGCGCCCGCGATGGCATTGGTATGTCGTGATGGCTTGCCCGAGGACCGGCGCTGAGCGCCGGGTCGGGCCATTCTGCCACGATTCCCGGGCAGCGCATCGCTCAATTCACCTGCAGTGTGTAGGCGGTTCGGCCGCGCAATAGTGTCAGCACCAGTGGCTGCGCGCCTGCGCCGGCCAGCAGGTTGCGCAGGTCGGCAAGCGTGCTGACCGGCCGCTGGTTCACGCCGATGACGATATCCCCGCGCTGCAGCCGCGCTGCCACAGGGCCGCGATCGGGAAAAGTGGCGCTGACCGCGGCGCCGTCGTTGCCCTGCACGCGTTGCGCGCGTCCCACCTCGGAAAACTCCACGCCCATCATCCGGGCGTCCAGCGATCCGGCATGCAGCCGCTCGTTCTGTTCGGGCTCGATGCGAAGCAGGACCTCGGTCTTTGCACCGGCGCGGGATAAACCCAGACGCACTTGGCGGCCCACCGGCAACAGGCCTTCAGCGTTGCGCAGTTGGGCACTGGAGCCGATCGTCTTGCCGTCCATGGACAGGATCTGGTCGCGGGCCTGGACGCCCGCCTTTTGCGCGGGCGAGCCATCGGCGACCCGCGCCACGACGACCCCGGTCGATCCCGGCGCCAGTCCAAGCTGGCGGGAATTGCGCGGCGTGATGTCCAGCGTGTCCAAGCCTAGTCCGCCGCGCTGCACCTGCCCGTGCTGCAGCAGTTGCTGCATGACTTCGCCCGCCAGATTCGACGGGATGGCAAAGCCGATGCCCACGTTGCCGCCCGAGGGCGTATAGATCATGGTGTTGATGCCGACCAGGTCGCCGTTCAGGTTGACCAGCGCGCCGCCCGAGTTGCCGGGATTGATGGACGCGTCGGTCTGAATGAAGTTCTGGTAGCCCGCGGCGCGCAGGCTGGACCGGTCCAGCGCCGACACGATGCCGGACGACGCGGACTGTCCGAGGCCGTAGGGATCGCCGATCGCCACCACGAAATCGCCCACGCGCAGGTCGCTGGAGTCGGACAGCGTCAGCGCTTGCAGGTTCTGCGCGGCGATGCGCAACACGGCCAGGTCGGTATCCGGGTCGCTACCCACCACGGTGGCGTTGTACGTGCGCCCGTCCTGAAGCGACACGCGGATGGCGGACGCGCCGCGCACCACGTGATGGTTAGTCAGGATGTTGCCTTGGCTGGCGTCCACGATGACGCCCGAGCCCACGTTCTGCCGCAGGCTGCCGGGCGCTGCGGAGCGGCCACCGCTCGATGCCGCAGCGTCGCTGGAGGCTGAAATGTTGACGACAGCCGGCGTGACGCGTTCGAGCATCGGCGCCAGCGAGGGCAGAGGTTGGCCGCCGACGGCCACAGGCAGCGCGGCGCGGCCGGGCAGGGGCGCCGACGCCAATACAAGCAGGCTGACGGCGGCCAGCGTGGCGGGAAGGCGTTGCAGGATCAGGAGCGCGCGCCGCGTGGCGTGCGCGCGTTTAAGGCGGGGCGGTGAATCCGGGTGGGGCATTTCGGTCCTTCATACAGCGACGCGGGAGTATCGGACGGCGCTGCTGCAGGGATGTGACGGCGCGCGAGGGCGGCTGGCTGCCAGCGCGCGGGCGCGCGCCGGCAGGTCACGGATTGTCGCCGAACTTCCACCAGGAAAAGTCCGGCGTGCCCCGCAATGCGTCAGAAGCCGACCGCTTGCCCGTCGCGGCGCGAGTCCGACGCCGCCACGTAGCCGCCTTGCGGCAGGCGGCAGATGAGCTGTGCCGAGCCGAACTCCAGGCTGTCCACCGGGGCCACCGCGACGTTGTGGCCGCGCGCGCGCAGCGTATCGACCACGTCGGCCGGCAGATGCGATTCCACGTTCACGACCGGGCCCTTCTCGACGCGGAAGCGCGGCGCGTCGCTCATGGCCTGCGGGTTCTGGCCAAAGGCCGCCAGGCGCGTGACCATCTGCAGATGGCCTTGCGCCTGCATCGAGCCACCCATCACGCCAAACGACATGACCGGCTGGCCGTCGCGCGTCACGAACGCGGGGATGATGGTGTGCATCGGCTTCTTGCGAGGCGCGACCTGGTTGACGTGGCCGGGCGTCAGCACGAAGTTCAGGCCGCGGTTGTGCAGGCTGATGCCGGTGCCCGGCACAACCACGCCCGAGCCGAAGCCGTGATAGTTGGACTGGATGAACGACACCATCGTGCCGCTGGCGTCCGCCGCGGTCAGGTAGACGGTGCCGCCGGTGGCAGGCGTGCCTGCGGTGGGTACGCTGGCGCGGTCCATCGAGATCAGGCGGGCGCGCTCGGCGAGATAGGCGCGGTCAAGCAGGGCGCGCGCGTCGGTGCGCATGTGGCGCGGATCGGCGACGTGATGGTGCAGGTCGGCAAACGCCAGCTTCATGGCTTCGATGCTGACGTGATAATAGTCGGCGCTGTCCCGGCCCATGCTTTCCAGGTCGAATTGTTCCAGCATGCCCAGCGCCATCAGCGCCGAAATGCCCTGGCCGCTGGGCGGGATCTCGTGCAGCTCGTAGTCGCGGAACGACTGCGAAATAGGCTTGACCCATTCGGCCTGATGTTCGGCCAGGTCTACGGCGCTGAGCGCGCCACCCGTCTTGCTGGCGTAGTCCGCGATTTTGCGGGCCAGTTCGCCTCGGTAGAAGCTCTCGCCGCCGGTTTCGGCGATGTCGCGCAGGGTCTTGGCCTGGTCCGGAAAGCGCCACCATTCGCCCGCCTGCGGCGCGCGGCCCTGCGGCAGGAAGGCCTCGGCAAAGCCGGGCTCGGCCGCGAGCTTGGGCGCCTGGTTGGCCCATTGGCGCGCAATGGTGGGCGACACCGCAAAACCTTCCTCGGCGTACGCGATGGCGGGTTCGAAGAGCTTGGCGAAAGGCAGCTTGCCGAAGCGGTCGGACAGCGCCTTCCAGCCGGCAATCTGGCCCGGCACGGTGACCGTGCCCCAGCCGGTGCCCGGCATGGCGTCGCGTCCCTTGAAGTAGTCGGGCGTCCACGCGGCCGGCGCACAGCCGCTGGAGTTCAGACCGTGGAGCTGGCCGTCATGCCAGACCAGGGCAAACATATCGCCGCCGATCCCGTTCATCACGGGTTCGACGACGGTCAGGGCGATCGCGGTGGCAATGGCGCTGTCAACGGCATTGCCACCGGCCAGCAGCATGCGTAGTCCCGCCTGCGCAGCCAGCGGCTGGCTGGTCGCGACCGCGTTGGCGGCCAGGACCGGCATTTTTCGGGAAGCGTACGGAAAAGACCAATCGAAGGGGGAGGACATGGATGCTGGAACTCGTTAGAAAAATTACTGCGGGGTGATACCGGCCTGGTCGATCAGCTGCTTGGTGCGCGGAATCTCGGCCTTGATGAAGGCGGCGAATTCCTCGCGGCTGCCGCCACGCGGCTCGGCGCCGGCTTCGGCGAGCTTACCGCGCAATGCGGGATCGGCGAGCACTTTGTTGACGGCCTGGTTCAGCTTGTCGAGGATCGGCGCAGGCGTGCCCTGCGGCGCGACAAGGCCGTACCACGGCGCGATGTCGTAGCCCGAGAAACCTTGCTCGGCGATCGTGGGGATGTCCGGCGCCAGCGCCGAGCGTTGCGAATTGGACATGCCCAGCGCCAGCAGCGAGCCGCTCTTGGCTTGGGGCAGGCCGGTCATGATGGTATCGAAGTACATCGACACCTGACCGCTCAGCAGGGCGGGGATGGCTTCGCCGGCGCCCTTGTAGGGCACGTGCAGGATGTCGATGCCAGCGACGGACTTGAGCATCTCGCCCGCCATGTGCGAGGTCGTGCCCGTGCCGAACGAGGCGTACGTCAGCTTGCCGGGATTGGCGCGCGCGTAGGCCACCATTTCGGGCAGCGTCTTGAACGGCTGCGACGGATTGGCCAGCAGGATGTTGGGCGTGTAGGCCACCATCGACACCAGCTCGAAGGCATCGGGGTCGTAAGCCAGGCGCTTTTGCAGGAAGCGGTTGGTGACGACGGCCGCCGGGCCGCCCATCAGCAACGTGTAGCCGTCCGCCGCCGACCGCGCGACCGACGCGCTGCCGATCGCGGCGGCAGCGCCCGGGCGGGCCTCGATGACGAAAGGCTGGCCCAGTTCGGCGGACAGCGCCGCGCCAAGCTGGCGCGAGATCAGGTCCGTGGCCGAGCCGGCCTGGAAGGGCACGACGATGCGCACGGGATGCTGCGGCCAGTCCGTGGCTTGCGCGGCCGCTTGCGCCCCGAAGGCCATCGCGGCGGCGCCTGCCAGCGCCCGGATGAGACGAAATTTCATGGATTCCCCTTGATCGCGTTATGGAAAGCGTGTGGGCCGGGCGGATCTCTTGCCCGTTCCGGCCGCGCAGGCGCGGTCTGCCGCGTCCTGGCCTGAATTAAACGCAAGGAGCGAACCCCCGGCCATTAGTGTTTGCATCCATGGATCATTGGATCCAATTTGTGTTATTTTCGCCCTTATCTATCATGGCGGCTTTTCCAGCCCGGGGACGTCAGTGCTGCAATTCCAGAAGACAGCCATCAGCGCCGAAGACGAGGCGTACCTGCATCTACAACGCGAAATCCGCCTGGGTCGCTATGCACCCGGCCAGCGCCTCGTACCTGACGTGGTGGCCGCCGAAATCGGCACCAGCCGCATGCCGGTGCGCGGCGCGCTGCGTCGCCTGGCCTCGGAAGGCCTGGTCGAAATCCGCGCCAACCGCGGCGCCGTGGTGCGCGGCCTGAATCAGCAGGAGATGCTCGAGGTCTTCGAAATGCGCTCGGTCCTCGAAGGCTTGGCCACACGCAATGCCGTGGCCAACATGGGACCCGAACACATCCGCCGCCTGACCAACATGCTTGAGCAGCTGGACCAGGGCGCAAACGAAGACCTCGACTGGACCGCCGCCCACCGCGAATTCCACGAATACCTGTGCAGCTTCTGTAAACAACCGCGCCTGCTGAACCAGATCTCGGAACTGCACTCGGTCGTCGAACCCTACATGCGCCTATGGGCCGCCCAACCCGGCCGCGTGCTGCGCGTCCGCGAATCGCACCAGGAACTCATCGACGCGCTACAAACCCGCGACGCGGCCCGGTGCGAAGCCGCCATGCGCCAGCACGTGCTGAACACCGTGCCCGCATTGCAGGCGTTTCTGGAGCAGGCGGGCTGATCCACGTGCCGCCGCGATAACCCGCCGCCGTGCCCTGGGTGTCAGACACCCACCAAAGGCCACCGGCGCCAGGTGTCTGACACCGCCCAATAGCAATCAACCATCAAGCGCGTCACACCTTCTTCAACGCCGCCTATTACAACGGGGAAGACGTCCGACTGCGGTTCGTGCGCAACGTGCTGCGTTAGGGCAGAGCGGGGCGAAGCAGGCCTGGCCGCTCACCGGACAGCATTTGCGGATCTCCGTCGCATTCACATATAGCCGGGAGTAATATGACGCGTCCGGCGGAGTCAGTCCGCCGGCGCGAGCAAGCCGATTCACGCCTGGTCCTTCCCACCCCCTGTCGACAGCGGAGCGTCCCTCCGTGCCTGCCCTCGGTGTCTGCAAGTCCTGGCGCGCAAGCGGCCATAAAAAAGACATCGAGGAGAAGAGGATTGGACAAGCAAGAGTCGGGCGGCTGGTATTTCGGCTGGAACATCGTCGGCGCCGCCACGGTACTCACCCTGTTTACGGTCGGCTTGCGCATGGGCATCGGACCGTTCTTCCTGCCCATGGCCGAGGGGCTGGGTTTTTCGCGCAGCCTGCTCTCCAGCATCGTCGCCATCGGCATGCTGTGCTATGGCCTGGGCATGCCGCTCGCCGGCTATCTGGTCAGCGTGCGCGGCACGCGCTTCGTGCTGCTGACCGGCACGGCCATCGTTGTACTGGCCTCGATCTGGACCGTCTTCGCGCGCGGCCCACTCGAATTCCTGCTGGCCTTCGGCGTCGCGCTGTCCATCGGTCTGGCCTTCACCAGCCCGGTCGCGCTGACGCCCGTGATCAGCCGCTGGTTCACGCGCCAGCGCGGCATGGCGCTCTTCTTCCTGTCCACGGGGTCGATGGCCGGCATTGCGCTGATGACCCCGACGCTCACCTACGCCATCTCGGCCGTGGGTTGGCAGGAAACGCTGCTGGGCTTTGCGGTGCTGTTTGCGCTGCTGACCGTGCCGGTTGCGCTCTTTGTGATGCGCGACGAGGCGCCCGAGCACACCGACCTGCTGCCCCACCAGATCATCGAAGAGACCGGCGCGGCCAGGCCGGCAGCCAAGGCGGCCGCGCCAAGGCTGGGTGATGCCCTGCGAACGTTGCCGTTCTGGCAGGTTGCGTTGGGCCTGTTCGCCTGTGGTTTCAGCATGAACCTGCTGGGCACGCACGGCATGCCCATGCTGATGGACCACGGCTTTGACGCCACCACCAGCTCGCTGGGCATCGGCCTGATCGGCCTGGTCGCCATCTTCAGCACCCTGGTGCTCGGCCGCATGTCCGATCAGGTCGAACGCCGCAACATCCTTGCCGCGATTTATCTGGTGCGGGGCCTGGGTTTCTTCGCGCTGGTCATGGTGGGCGCGCATTGGGAACTGTACTTGGCCGCCACCATCGGCGGCATCGTCTGGGCCGGCAGCATCGCGCTGTCCTCGGCCATCCTGGCCGACGTGTATGGCATACGCCTGGTCGGCATGCTCTACGGCCTGACGTACTTGGGCCACCAGATCGGCGGCATGATCAGCTCATGGCTGGGCGGCTGGGCGTTCGAGACATTTGGCACGCACTGGGTGGCGTTCGGGGCGGCCGGCACGCTGCTGTTCCTGGCCGCGTTCATCTCGATGCGCCTGCCGCCGCGCGGGGTCATGCGCGCGCCAAGCGCGGTGCCTGCCGCCGGACGCTGAATCGCCCGCGTGGCGGCGGTATGCCGGGGGTGCGCCGCACCCCCGGCCCGCAGGCGTTAACGGTCTTTCAGCAACGACACCAGCTCGGGCACATAACGCTCGCCGCCGCCTTGCGCGACCGCCTGATCGAACGTTTGCTGCACGGCGGCGCCGATCTCGCGGACCGCGCCGGATTCGGCAGCCATGGTGTTGTAGTACGAAAGATCCTTCTGCGCGTTCGACATGAAAAAGCGCAGCGACGAGGGGTCCTGTTCCAGCAGATACGGCTTGATGCGCTCCAGCGCCACGCCACCGCCGCCGCCCTTGGCCAGCACTTCGGCAAAGACAGCCGGGTCGATATCCGAGCGCAGCGCGCACGCCGCGGCTTCGGACAGCAGCGCCACCACGCCCAGCGACACATAATTGTGCAGCAGCTTCATGCGGTGGCCTGCGCCCACCGGGCCGGCATGCGTGATGTTCTCGGCAAAGCAGGCGAGCAGCGGCTTGCATTCCTCGAACAGCGCCGCGTCACCGCCCACCAGCAGATTCAGTCGGCCCTCGGCGGCCTCCTTCGGGGTGCGCGTCATGGGCGCGTCCAGAAAGCGTCCGCCGCTTTCGGTGACGGCCTGCGCAACCTTCACGGTCGACGACGGGATGGCCGTCGAGCAGTCGATGATGACGGTGCCGGGACGCAGTCCTTCGAGCACGCCGGCCGGCGACAGCAGCACGGCTTCGACTTGCGGACTGCCCGTGACACACAGGATGATCACATCCGACTGTGCAGCGAGCTCGGCGCCGCTGGCCACGCTGACCGCGCCGGCCGCCTTGAGCGCGTCCAGCGGCTGGTTACCCGGGTGTTCCAGCACGGTCAGCGCGTGACCATGCTTGACCAGATTGCTTGCAATGCCGTGGCCCATGAGGCCGATACCAACCATGCCGACTTTCGCCATCTTCAAATGCTCCTGCCATGTAGGGTGATCGTTGTGCCGTAAATCTTACCCTCAGAAGGTGCGGGCGGGGCCGGGAGGGCGCGGCGACTGTCCGCCTCCATGGGGGGGCGCGTGTTGAGAATTCCGCATGCGTCCGCGCGCCGATCACCGCGCTATGCCTGCGCCCGCGCGTCTGGAATACTTTCGGGGATCGTCCTTCGGGACTCTTGCATCGCCAGCCATGACAGACTCTCTTCCCGCCGGTTTCACGCCCTGGTATCCCAGCAGCCAGTTCATGCGCCACCTGAACGACCTCGGCCCGTTCTACCGCCGCAAGGCCGACAACGTGTTGGCGCTGCGTGTCACCACGGCGCACGGCAACATGCACGGCATGGCGCACGGGGGATTTCTGGCCACGTTCGCCGACAGCGCGCTCGGCCTCGTCATTTCCGAAGATGCCCACGTGTCTGTGGTCACGGCGCAGATGTCCGTTGAATTCCTGAATGCCGTCAATCCAGGCGACTGGCTCGAGGCCCACGTGCAGATCGACAAGCAGGGCAAGCGTCTCATCTACGCGACCTGCCGCCTGCAGGTGGAAGGCCGCGTCATGCTCAAGGCCAGCGCCGTGTTCGCGGTGCGGCATGCAGCGGTGCCTGCTTCGGACGGCTAACCGGCGAAGCCGGCATGGCCGGCAGCACAGGTTTGCGGGTTGGGAATACGCCGATCACCGGGCATTCCGTACCGTGCACCGCGCTACAGATAAGGTGTGGCCAGCCAGATCACCTTGTTGCGAAGGCGCTTCGTAAAGGGCGCCTGCAGCAGATCCTCCAGCGTCACGCGGTGCGCATTGGCGATCAACGCATCAACGCGCGCGCCGATCCAGCGCGCCACCTCGGGATCGTAGATCTCGGTGTCCAGCTCGAAATTCAATCGCAGGCTGCGGGGGTCCAGGTTTGAGGACCCGGCATAAGTCCAGGCGCCGTCCACCGTCATCAACTTGGAGTGATCGAACGCGCCGCTTGATCGCCACACGCGGCAGCCCGTGCGCACCACCTGGTCCAGCTGCGCCGTCATCGCGTAGTCCACCAGCCGCAGATTGTTCTTGCCCGGGATCACGATGTCCACCACGATCCCCCGGCGCGCCGCCGTGGCTAGCGCACCGATCAGCGTCTGATCGGGCAGAAAGTAGGGCGACTGAATCCGCACGTGATGCCGCGCCACCGCCAAGGCGCCCAGCAGCATGTTGTGCGTGCTGCCCAGCGCGCGGTCCGGACCGGACGGCACGCAGCGGATCGGCACGCGGCCCGACGGGGGCAGGTAATCAGGATCGAACCACGGTTTGGCGGACAGCGATTCGTGCGTCGTGAAGTTCCAGTCATGCGCAAACACCGACATGAGCTGCGTCACGATCGGTCCTTCCACGCGGAAATGCGTATCGTGGTTGGTGGCATCCCCTGCCAGCGCGCTAACAAAGGCCGCCCGCACGTTCATGCCGCCCGTGAAGCCCACGCGTCCGTCGACCACCAGCACCTTGCGGTGGCTGCGCAGATTCGCGTAGGGCATGCGCAGCACACCCAGCGGATTGGTCATGAACCGCGCCACGGGAACGCCCGCCTGCGCCAGCATGCGCACGATCGGCGGCCGGGAATACTTCGACCCCACCGCATCGATCAGCACCCGCACCTGCACGCCGCGCGCCTGCGCTTCGATCAGCGCCTCGGCCACCTCGCGCCCGATCGGATCGTTATCGAAGATGTAGCTCTGCATTGCCACCGAGTGCCGCGCCTCGCGGATGGCCTGCAACATAGCGGGATACGTCTCGTCGCCACCCGACAGCGGCCGCACTTCGTTGCCGCCCAGAAGCTCGAACCGGCTCACGCGGTCGCCCAGCACTTTCAAAGACGCGAACTGCTCGCCCGAGATCGGCACCACATCCACCGGCGCCGTCGCGACCTGTCCGGCATCCTCCAGCATCGCGTCGTCCCGCTGCTGCGACACCCGCGTCTTGCGGATACGGTTGATCCCCGCCACAAAATAGAAGAGCGCCCCAAGGATCGGCGAGAACATCGCCACCCCCACCCAGCCAATGGCCGCCCGCACATCCTGCTTGGTCATCGCGGCATGCACCGCCGCGCCCGTACCCGCCACGATGCTGATGGCAAAGGCAACATGAGGCCAGTATTCGATCAAAAATGCGTGTATGCGATCCATGGCGATGGCTTGAGACACGGCCTCCAGTGTTTAACCAAGCGCAAGAATAGCAAGGCTGCCGCCCGTGGCAAGACTACTTTTCGAAGGCGATTTCACATCCTTCAAAAAATCGTGCTAGAATTCGGCCTCTTCGTTGTTGAGCATCTTTCGAACCAGATTTCAAAGACGCACGGCGATGAAGGTAGTGAAGTCAAGCACTGAGGGAAACTGAAGTGCAAAGCAGTACCAGAGGTGGCTGTAGCTCAGTTGGTAGAGTCCCGGATTGTGATTCCGGTTGTCGTGGGTTCGAGCCCCATCAGCCACCCCAAGAATTCTTGTGAAATCAGGCACTTACGCGAAGGCGAAGTGCCTTTTTTCTTTTCACAGTGCGATTCTTTGAACGGGTTTTTGTCCATCAAATCCCACCGGACGCCGAAATGGCAGATGGTCGCCATTTGAGAGATCTCTTTGTTCGCACGGGCTGGCGCGCCGCCCTCGGCGCGCGCTTGCAGAAACTGATATCTGACCCCGCAAGCACCTCTGTCAAGTAGACATTGGCCGATAGCCGATCGGAGCAAGGGTTAATCGAGGCATGCATTGCACCGGCGGTAGGCCACCCAGCGATTCGTGTGGGCGGTACTCGTTGTAATCGACCAGCCATCGGTCGGTAATTGCTTGAACCTGCTGACGGTTGGCGAACAGATGTGCATCAAGCGCTTCAGTGCGATAAGTGCGATTGAACCGCTCGATAAAGGCGTTTTGATTCGGCTTTCCCGGTTGGCTTCGTCGATCACGTTCAGCGTTCTGAATCGTCGGCCGCAATAGCGCGCGTCATGCATGAAGTCCAGCGCCCAACAGCAGTTGGGCTCCGTGGCCAAGTCCAGCCTCGCTCTCACGGCGAGAGGCGGCGAGGCGAGTCTTCGCGAGAATCCTAAGCTGATAGCTAGGGATTGATCCTGCCTTGGGACCATACCCTTGGTGGCGACATGCCAACCACTTGGCTGTCACGCGGTCCCGGTCGCGACGTATCTCTCCAAAATTAGAAATCCTCTGATGGGAACGCGGCCAGCCTCGTTCCTATACTTCGTCACTCGTGTGCAGGCCGATGCAGATTTCCGGATGCGCTTCACCGCTATCGCCGTACCAGGCCGATACAGCGTAAGTATCCTGGTGCCTACACCTTTGATCGCGCAAGTCCATTGCGGCCTGCATGCCACGCGATCAAGCGAGGTGGCCGCAAGGTAATCGTCAGTGCGGTCTGCAACGGCTTGCCGCCATGTCGGACGCTTTGCATTCTTGCCATTACTGATGATGCCGTATTTCGAACAGTCGCTGAGGTGGGGGCAGTATCGCCCGCGTTTTTTCCAAGATGCCCGCCTCGCGCCGCGGGTCATAGCAGCATCCCCGGCCGATTCCAATCCCACCCCCACTGCCAACCCTGCTGGCGCCAAGGCATATATCGTTGACGAGGACGAATCGTCGGCATGGGCGGTCCGGCGGATTCTTGGGGATTTTTCCATTGAGGTCGTGCAGAGCCGAACTGTCCGCGACTTCTTGTCCATTTATTCGGCGGGCGAGTGCGACTGCCTGATCATGGATTTCGGAAAGCAGGCGGCCGACACAGCCTTGCAGCGCGACATGGTGCAGGCGAACGCGGCCTTGCCAACTATCTTCATCAAATCCGAACCCGAGTTCGGGGATGCGGTTGAAGCGATGCGGCGCGGCGCGGTCGACTTCTTTGCAAAGCCTTTGAATTCAAGCCGGCTCTGCCAATCCATTCACTTTGCGCTGCGCTTGAGTCGTGGCGCTTACCTGAATCGGATCCGGGCGAACGAGGAAGAAGCGCGGAAAGCGATGCTCACGCCGCGCGAACTGGTGATCGTTCAGGGCGTGATTGCCGGAAACTCCAGCAAGGAGATCGCAGAGCATCTCCATATATCGGTCCGAACCGTCGACAACCACAAGGCGCGGGTTTATTCGAAGCTGAACATCAACACCTCGCTCGCGTTGGCACGCCTTTTCATTGGTCTGATAAAGCCCGGCAACGACTGGCGTTTCGTTGAGGAAGACCCGGATTACGTGCCTGCAAAAGGGTAGTTTTACTCTGCATTCCGGTCTGTCGATCTTGAAATAATGTGACGCCCAGTTTTCAGATTCATTGACGCTGAACGTGGCCTGCAGCCTTGCACGACATCCGTGATGTCAATGCAAAGCGCCAAAACGGAGCATCAAGGTCTGCCTGAAGGACACGAGGTGATTGGGGTCTCGAAGAGTGGGCGCCGCTGCGCCCGGCTTGTCGAGAAATGTATAACGCGCACAGCGCATCGTTGATTAAGTCACAAGGACCGTTATGAACAAGAAAATGATCTCCCGATTCGCGTGCTTGGGAGTCGCTGTTGGACTGATCGCAGTCAAGCCAGGCCAAGTCATCGCCGCCGAAGACTTCAAACCGCCCGTGGGAAAGATCACGCAACGTGCAGCGCCCGCCAAAGGGGCACCGGCAGCTTCCACGAGCGCCCCGGCAGCGTCCGGCGCGACCACAGGGGGTCAGGACATCGCCCGTGCTCGTGCAGCGGCCGCGGCGCCGGACAAGGGCCTTTCCATCACCTCGGGTGCAACACTCAATTCCCAACTGATCCGGGTGCGCACGTCGGGCGGCACAGGATCGTTGAATTTCCGGTTGCTCGACACCAGCGGCAAACCTGCGGAGCTGCCCGCCGGCCTGGTGTTTGGATCCGATGGGTCGCTGTCCGGCGCGGCGCCCTCTGTCGCCAGCCCCAAGACGTTGACGTATCTCATCCAGGTCGAAGACAGCGGTGGCGGCAAGGCCAGCCGTACGGTGCAATTGACCATCAATCCGCCCTTGAACGTCGAGGGCGGTTCCATTCAAGCCACGGCGGGTGGACGAATCAAGAGCCCGGTAAAGTTCATCAACGTCAGCGGCGGTACGGGCAACTACGCCGTTTCCTATTCGAACCCCGACGGCAGTGCCATGCGCATGCCTTCTGGTCTGGTGCTTGACGGTAGCGGCCGTGTCAGCGGCGCCGTGCCCAAGTCCTCGGAAAAAATGGTGGGGCTCACGGCCACCATCAGCGACGAGGGCGGTGCCCGAGTCTCCATTCCCGTGGATTTCAACCTGGCGCCGGCGCTGGAAATCTCGACCCATCCGATTGAATTGACCGCGGGCGCCACGATGCCGGCGGCGCTGCCTGTGGTGAACGCCAATGGCGGGAGCGGCGCCGTGCGCTACGCGCTGTTCGACAAGGACGGCACGACGCCCGCCCGGCTTCCGGAAGGCCTGAAGTTTGACGAGGCCACCGGAACGCTGCGCGGTTTGGTGCCACCAACGCCGCAGGAAGGCCGGTACGTGGTGCTGGCCCAAGACGCCGGCGGCGGCGAAGCCAGCGCCCGATTCGAATGGAAGATCAATCCCCAGCTTCAGATTTCGTTCGAATAACCTGAGCTGATTTACAAGACGCCCGCCTTCTGCATGCTGTATGCAGAAGGCGGGCGTTTCAGTTTTGTGCGGGTTGCCAACGCCTCCCATCGTGAGACGGGAGGCGCCCCGCGACATTGGTTTGCCGTTGACGTCCGGTCATGAGGCCCTTCCAGGGGGGGCGACCGCGATATCGTCCCTCAGACGGGCGATTCAGTACGTAACATATCTTTCCGGCTGGATGCCATTCGCGGTTGGCGTTGGCGATATGCTTGTTCTCTGACTCGTACTACGGGAAAGCCATGAGCGCAATGACTGAAGAACAGACTGCGGCTTTCAAGCCTGACGCAAGGATTTCGACCGGAAACACCGGCATTGATGACATCCTTGGCGGCGGCTTGGACCCCAACAAAATGTATCTCTGCGAAGGCAGGCCGGGCACAGGCAAGACGACCATGGGAATGCAATTCCTGTTGGAAGGCGTGCGCCAAGGCGAGCGCGCGCTTTATGTCGCGCTATCCGAGAGCCCAGCGGAACTGAGACTGGTCGCGCACCGCCACGGATGGTCATTGGACGGTGTCGAGATCCTTGAGCTGGTTTCCGAAGAGGTTCTGGACCCAGATCGGGAACTCACCGTGCTGCATCCCGCCGAGATGGAGCTTACCGAGACTACGCGCCTGATTCTGGACAAGGTCGAATCGCTTGATCCGGCGCGGGTCGTCATTGACAGCCTGTCGGAACTGCGTCTGCTGGCGCAGGGTTCGCTGCGCTATCGCCGCCAGATCCTGGCGATGAAGCACTTTTTCGCGAATCGCTCGTGCACAGTAATCTTGCTGGACGACCAGGCGGCCAAAGAGGACGACCTGCAATTGCACTCCATCTCGCACGGCGTCATCGCACTCGAGCAGATTGCGGTCGACTACGGCGCCCAGCGGCGGCGGCTGCGCATATTGAAAATGCGCGGCATGGATTTTCGCGGCGGCTACCACGACTTCACAATCAAGCGGGGTGGGCTGGAGGTCTATCCGCGGCTCGTCGCGGCGGAGCATCACAAAGAGTTTGCCCCGATTCCCACGCCCAGCGGCAATGCCGAACTGGATAGCTTGTTGGGCGGAGGGCTGGATCGCGGCACGAATGTTCTGCTGATTGGCGCCGCGGGGGTGGGAAAGTCTTCGCTTGCGGCGACCTATGCGCTAGCGGCGACGCAGCGCGGCGAGCATGCGGCCATCTTCGCGTTCGACGAGTCGCGCGCTACGTTTTTTGCGCGCGCCCGCGCGTTGGGATTGCCGATGGAATCCGCGCGGGAAGCGGGTCTTCTGACCTTCAAGCAAATCGATCCCGCGGAAATGGCGCCAGGCGAATTCACGGCGCTGGTTCGCCGCGCGGTCGAGGAGGACGGGGCGCGGGTGGTGGTGTTTGACAGCCTGAACGGCTATTTGAACGCAATGCCTGACGGCCGCTTCTTGATTCTGCAGATGCACGAACTGTTGAGCTACCTTGGGCAGCAGGGCGTGACAACGGTGATGATCCTGGCGCAGCACGGTATGGTGGGACCGATGGAAACGCCCATGGACATCAGCTATCTCAGTGACACGGTGATCATGCTGCGGTACTTCGAGTTTGAGGGACGCGTCCGACGCGCCATTTCCGTCGTCAAGAAGCGCAGTGGCGCACACGAGCATGCCATCCGCGAATTCAGCATGTCGGGAGAAGGGTTGGTCGTCGGCCCGCCATTGACCTCCTTTCAGGGAATATTCTCCGGACAGCCGCAATACACGGGCGACGACCTGCGCCTTCTGCTGAATAATCCCGATGCGCCGACCTGAGGATGCCGAAGCGCGTGTGCTGGTCTTTGCGCCGATCGGTCGCGACGGGGAGGCCGCCGCGCGGTTGCTGCAGCGTGCGGGCTTCGACACGCTCGTTTGCCGGGATATCGAGGACCTGCTGACGCAGGCCGAGACCGGCGTCCTGACCGTCTGCCTGACCGAGGAAGGCCTGTTCGGCAAAAGCCTGGAGCGGGTAGCCGAGTGGTTGAAGGCCCAGCCGGCGTGGTCCGGGCTGCCGTTTGTCGTGTTGACGGGCAAGACGCAGACCGGCCCGGTTGTGCGGTGGCGGGAGCGAATGATCGAACTGCTGGGCAACGTTTCGCTGCTGGAGCGGCCAGTTCATAGCCTTGCATTGACCACCATGGTTCAAACGGCGGCGCGGGCCCGGACGCGGCAATATGAAATCCGCTCGCTGCTTCAGGCTGAGAAGCAGGCTGCCCAGGTGCTTGAGTCGGTCGTCGCAAGCCGAACGCGCGAACTGGAAGTGGCCAATGCCGAACTTCAGCAGCAGATGCGCGAACGCAGCAAGATCGAAGAATCGCTTCGTCAGGCGCAAAAGCTCGAAGCGCTGGGTCAGCTGACGGGCGGGGTGGCTCACGATTTCAATAACCTGCTGATGGTCATTTCAGGCGGGCTGCAAATGTTGCAGCGACCAATCGACGACGCGCGGCGCACCCGCTTGTATTCCTCGATGAGACAGGCGGTGGATCGGGGCGCGTCGTTGTCGCGTCAACTGCTGACGTTTGCACGTCGCCAGGCCTTGCGTCCGCAGGTTCTGGACCTGAACGTGGTCGTTCGAAACATGCTCGAGATGCTGGAGCGCAGCCTGCGCGGCGACATCGTCATTGCGCTGGCGCTGGCTGACGATCTCTGGCCGGTCGAAGTGGACCCCGGCGAGCTGGAACTCGTCATCTTGAATCTGGCGGTCAATGCGCGCGACGCCATGCCGGACGGCGGCGTGATCGAAATCCGGACGGAGAACGTGGCGGCATCCGGAAAGGGTGAATTGACCGTCGACCACATCGCATTGCGGGTGTCAGACACCGGAACGGGCATGAGCGCGGCGGTAGCTGAACGCGTGTTTGAGCCGTTTTTCACCACCAAGGACGTCGGCAAGGGGTCGGGGCTGGGGCTGGCGCAGGCGTACGGCTTTGCCAAACAGTCGGGTGGCGCCATCGAGCTCTCCACGGAGATGGACGTTGGAACCATCGTCTCGGTCTGCCTGCCGCGGTCAAAAAGGCGGCTGGCTGCGCAGGGCAAGTCGGCTGAGGCCGGCACGGTCCAGGAGCGGCCTGCGGCGTTGAACGTGCTGCTGGTCGAAGACGACGCTGCCGTTGCGACCTTGACCGCCAGCATGCTGGAAGAACTGGGTTATGTGGTGACGCCCGCCGCCAGTGCAGCCGAAGCGTTGGAAGTGTTAAGCAACAACGCCGTCATCGATGTGATGCTGACGGATGCCATGATGCCCGGCGGCAAGAGCGGTATTCAATTGGCCCGGGAAGTCCGCGCCCAACGGCCGGATCTTCCGGTCGCATTGATGACCGGCTTTCTGGGCGAGGAAGTGAAAAGGGCGGGGCAAGAGGGTATTCCGCTGTTGTCAAAGCCTTACCGGCTGGAGCAGCTGGCGGGGCTGTTGCTCCGATTGACCGGGCGACGCGCGGCCGGGCGGGCATAAGAGACCGCGCAGAATGCCGCCGGAATGCAATTTGCTGACAGGGACGGCCAAGCCCAAGGAGACGCCATGATTTCGGAACGATTACGCAGATTGCGCCGCATCGCGGCCTTTGCCGCCGAACGCTCGGGGGACTATGTCGAGTTGGTGGGTATTGAATTGTCCCTATACCGGGCCGCGCTGGTCGCCACGGTCATCAGCAGTGTGGCCCTGGTTTTCTGCGGCCTGGGCACGTTGGGGTTCGTGTCCGTCGCCGCCATCGTGAGCTTCTGGGATACCGAGCATCGCAAGCTGGCGGCGTGGCTTGTTGCCGGCGCGTGGTTGCTCATCACGCTCATTTCGCTCGCCATTTCGACACGTAGCGCGCCGAAGGGATCACCCTTTGCGGAACTGAGCCATCAGGTGCGCCTCGATACCGCTGCTGCACGGAGCCATTATGACAACCACGCTGGCTGACAAGGTGGCCCTTCTGGCCAAGATGGAGCGCGACCGCCAGGCGCTCGCCGTTCCCATGCGGCGCAGCGCGCCCCGCAGCACGGTGGGCGCGGCGTGGGCCCGGACGGCGGCGCTTGCCGCGGGGGCGACGCTGGGATGGCCGCGATTTTTGCGCCAGCCCTTGCGCGCCATGGCTGCGGTGGCGATGCGCGACCGCGTCTCCGAATTGATGGGCCGCATGCAGGTGCGGCGCGTCAGCAATCCGATGCCTGATCCCGACATGGCGCGTCTGGAGAAGATGGTCGAAGCGGTGCGCGCGGCGGCCGAGCGTTCGGCCGATGACGCGGAGATCGAGCGCCTGCGGGCGCAGCTTGACGATCAGGTGAGGCGGCTGCGGACGGCGCGGGCGTTGCTGGCGGCGCAGACCTCGCGTCCGATGCGGCCTTCGGATCCGTCTCGTCAGCCGGCTCCCGCGCGTCCGCCGGATCCCTCGTTGCCCTCGGGCAGCCTCGCGGCGCCCACGGGGCGGGACGTGTCAGCGATTCCGTAGTTGGAGACGGTCCGGGAGGCGGCGAGGCCGTCTTGACATGCGACCGACCAACTAGTAGATTGGCGGCCATTCATATCGACGTGCGCCATCCCGCCAATCGGAGTCATTTTGGCCATAGCCCTGGAACTTTCTGCCCGTGCCGCCGAGATCGTCGCGCACACGAAACTGCTGCTCGCCGAAGGCGGTTATCACGGGTTCAGCTACGCGGACGTGTCCGAGCGCGTGCGCATCGGCAAACCCAGCATTCACCATCACTTTCCGACGAAGGCCGAGCTCGTCCTGACGGTCGTCATGCGTCATCGCGAAGAGGCCCTTGCCGGGCTGGCGGCGCTGGATCAGCACGTGGCGGATCCGGTGGGGCGTCTGACTGCCTACACGGATTACTGGGCCAAGTGCATCCGCGAAGGCAGCGCCTCGATGTGCATCTGCGCGATGCTGGCGGCGGAGTCGCCGATGATTCCGCCGGAAGTGGCGGCCGAGGTGCGGGGTTATTTCAAGGACCTGACCGCGTGGATCGCGTCAGTGCTTGAAGACGGGGCGAAGGCGGGGCGGTTTCATTTGCGCGATAGCGCTCAGGTCGAGGCGCAGGCCTTCATGTCCACCGTGCATGGCGCAATGCTGACGGCGCGCGCGTTCAACGATCCGAAGGCGTTTGCAGCGATCACGCAGGCCGCTATCCGGCAGATCGCGGCGTCGGCCTGATCCTGGAAGGGCGAGTGCGAAGGCGCGCACCATTTTTTGCACGGGCCATCTGGCTGCGCACCCACCGTCGCGGTGTGCGCGCCTGATGGCCCGGGCAACCCCGTCAGCGTTGGCGGCGGCTGCGCGCCCGTTGACGATGCTGCTTCCGGGCGCGGGCTGTCAATGCGGACGCCAAGGCAAGAAGCTTGTCTTCGTCCAGACGCTCGGCGTCGACCAGTTGCTCGTCGGCGCCTTTGACCGCAATCAGCAGCTCGTCCAGCTTCAGGTGAAGCGCCTCGCTATCCTTGTTCTGGCTCTGCTGAATCAGGAAAACCATCAGGAACGTGATGATGGTCGTGCCAGTGTTGATGACCAACTGCCAGGTCTCGGAGAAGCCGAACACAGGCCCTGAAGTCGCCCACAGGGCGACCGCGATCAACGCGATGCCGAAGGCGACGGGCGAGCCCGCCCACTTGGTCACGAGGGTTGCGAACCGGTCAAAAAAATGGGAGACCGGATTGCGTTTGCCGGTCTTCCCGGGTCGTGATCGCGACCTGGATCCGGACGGCCGCTTTACTGCGTTCCTGGTCGGCATGGCGCTCCATCCATACATGCACGGGCTCTGAACACAGCAAGCCGTGTGCCCACGCGCTGGCACCGCCGCTGGTGGAACGGCGCGTGCTAGGCTCTCGGTGTTCCAGCCCGTCAGGTTGCGATGAAATCCCTACTGCAATCCGAAATGTTCCTGCTGCTGGCCTGCTTGCTCGCGGTCGCGGGGTTCGTGGTCGACCCGCAACTGGAGGGGCTTGGGCAAGCTGCAAGCCTGGCGGAGACCGCCGTGTTGATCGCGGCGATTCTTGCCGCATCGCTGAGCGTTGCGCGCCACGCGGAACGCATCGCACAGAGGCTGGGTGACCCTTACGGCAGCATGATCCTGACGTTGTCGGCGGTGCTGGTCGAAGTGATTGTGCTGGTGATCGTGGCGTCCAAGGCGGGATCGCCGACGCTGGTTCGCGACAGCATCTATTCTGCGGTGATGCTGGATATCAACGGCATCTTGGGCGTGGCGGCCTTGATCGGCGGGTTCAAGCACGGCGAGCAGGCCTACAACGATGATTCGGCGCGCACGTATAGCGTGATGATCCTGACTGCCGTCACGGTGTCGATGATCATCCCCGAGTTCGTGCCGCAGCCCAGTTGGCGGGCCTACAGCGCCTTCACCGTCGTGTCGATGTTGCTGATGTACGGTGTGTTTGTGCGGATGCAGACCGGGCCTCACAGCTATTTCTTCAGCTATAGCTATCCCGAGAAAAAGACGCGCACGCCCGTGCCGCCCGGCGGTGGTCCCGGCTGGCGCCATTCGGCTGCGGTAATGACTGTCGGCATCATTGCGGTGGGCGCGCTGGCCGAATTGATGTCGCATGCGCTGAACCGCGGTCTGGAAGGCATGGACGTGCCGGTTGGGTTGATCGCGCTGGTGGTGGCGGGCATTTCGGCCGCGCCCGAGATGTTGACGGCGTTCCGGGCGGCGCTGGCCAACCGCATGCAGTCGGTGGTCAACATCGCGCTCGGCGCGTCGTTGTCGACGGTGATCCTGACCGTGCCCGCGATGGAAGCCTTGGCTCTCTTTACCGGCCAGCGGATCGACATGGCGATGACGCCGCTGCAGACGTTGATGATGCTGGTGACGTTGATCGTCGCGGCCATCAACCTGAACGACGGCCAGACCAACGCGATCGAAGGCCTGACGCACTTCGTGCTGTTTGGCGCTTTCCTGATGCTGCTTACGTTGGGGTTATAACTGCGAGCACACGATTCCCCCAGAGCGCGAGGCCCCAGGGGAGTGGGAACGATTATTTCTTCAGACCCGCCAGGGCGTCGCGAAGCATCTGCTTAGGGTTTTCGTTGCACTGCTTGACCAGCATCGGCGTGCGGGTGCTGATGCCCTCGACGTCGAGCACGGCCTCTTCGGGCTTGCCCTTGTTGTTAAGCGCTTCTGCATAGCTGACGACGACGGGGCGATAGGTCTCTTGAACGCCTAGGAAATCCTGGCATTGCCACAGCGCAAGAGGCTTCTTTGCATCAGCTGCTTGGCCAGTGACCGCGAAGGTCATTGAGCCAATAAGACCAATCATCAGTAGGTGCTTCTTCATATTCGAGCTCCTGGGGTTGGCTTGCAGACGAAACGGCTTAATGAGAAATAGACAAAAACGGCATATACAAAAAACGTGAGCGCAGGCTCACCGTCCTAAATTACTGAAAACGGATGAGCGTCGTCAACGCAACTGTGCACCGAAGGGTGGAGTGAGGCGTTTATACCGGTTACGCCGTATCGTCAGGCGGTCGTCATTGCAATGCGGTGTCCAGCACCATCATCAGCACAAAGCCCAGCATCAGGCCGCAGGTGGCGGGCACTTCGTGCCCTTTCCGATGGGTCTCGGGAATGATTTCGTGGCTGATGACGAAGAGCATCGCGCCCGCAGCAAAGCCCAATCCCCAAGGCAGCAGCGACGCCGACCAGCCGACGATTGCCGCACCCAGCACCGCGCCCAGCGGTTCGACCAGGCCAGAGGCCATGCCGAAGCCCACCGCGAACGCGCGCCGGTAGCCGGCGGCCAGCAGCGCGATCGCCACCACCAAGCCTTCGGGCACGTCCTGAATCGAGATGCCCATGGCCAGGGAGCCGGCCTGCACGGGGTCTGCGCCGGCATAGCCGACGCCGATCGCCAGGCCTTCGGGAAAGTTGTGGAGCGTGATCGCAAAGACGAAAAGCCACGTGCGCCGCAGGTTGCGGGCTGGCTTGCCTTCCTTGCCCTTGATGAAGTGCTCGTGCGGCAGCACGCGGTCCAGAACCAGCAGCGCCGACGCCCCGAGCAGGATGGCGCCGGCGATGGAGAGTCCGGCGCCCCATGGTCCTCTGCCCAGCTCGCGGGCGGCATCCAGGCCCGGAATGATGAGGGAAAAGGCGCACGCGGCCAGCATGATGCCGGCGCCGAATCCCAACAATGTGTCCTGGACGCGCTCGGGCACGCGTTGCGAGAAGGCGACCGGCAACGCGCCCAGTGCGGTCGCGCCAGCGGCGAGCAAGCCGCCCAGTAGCGCCGCGCCCACCGCCGGATGCGATGTGTCCAGGTAGCGCCACAGCGCGAAGACGCCGAACGCGCTGAGTGCGAGCAGAGAGGTTCCGAGCAGGCCCTTCAGCATGGATGCGCGCGGATCCGGCAGGATTTGGCCGTCCTGCACGGCGGGGCGGGGCACTTAAGGCGTTCCCGGATAGCGTTGCGACGTCAGCGCCCAAGATGGCCATGCGTATGCCGTAAGCTCTGAATCCTTTTGCGTGCGGTGGCGTGGCCGTTCCATGATGCTCCTCGGGTGAAGGCCGGCACGCCGTTTCGGGGCTGCCGGCAAGTCGTGCTGCGGTCGTGCGGCGCTGAAATAGCGCGCTGATGCTACAGGGCTGTGACGCTCTAGCAATGCGCGTGCCCGGCCCGGGGGCGTGGCCGCGGTCAATGAAAAAGAGCGCCCTAGGGCGCTCCAGAAGACTTACGCGCGTGTGGCGCTGGGTCAGGCAGCGATCAGGTCAGGCAGAACTGCGGGGCGCCGCTGGCGTCCACGCGCCGGATGCCCTTCAGGATCCATTTGGCGTGGCGTTCGGCTTCGTGCTGCGCGGCAAATAGTTTGCCGCTCGGGATGGGCCAGACCGCCTTCCCGTCGCGGTCGCCGTCACGCCGGGTCGTGACGTCGAGCCGGTACTTGCCGCTTGGCAACTCAATGACATCGCAGTGGACTTTGAATCCATCTACGCAAATACCATTTTCAGTATTCATCGTGCGCTCCAGAGAGTGGTGTTCAGGAATTTTCCTGCTCGGGATTTTCCGAAAAGTGCCTCTGGGGGGGTGCAACAAAGTGCAAGAATTCCCGACCAGTCCGAGCCGGCGATTTCGGCCATGAAAGTGCGCCGCCACGTGTCCGCCGGACGGTCAAATGAATTGGGCCCTGGACGACGTCCAGGGCCCTGGCGGGATATGCGTCGCAGGCAGTCGCTACCTGCGCGTGATCATGAATGGGGATGACGGCGCGCGGCCGACGACGCGAGATCTGACGCCGTCTTTCCACCCAGCTTTCCACATCTCGACGCGGCTGCGCCATTCATTGACTGATTCGCCGGTCTGCGCAGGCATGGCTGCGGTGCGAAGGTAGGGGCAATCCAAAAGGGTCAACCCTTGGCGCGCGGCGTCTGCTCCCAACTCCTGGATATCCACTTGCATGGCAACTCTCCCAAAAGATGCGAGCGGCTAGTGTGCCGATGGCACATCGCTCGCGCAACGAAGTGCGTGTAACGCGGCGTTTCCTTGTTACATCGTCGTAAGACTCTTGTTTTCCCCCGTTAAAAAAGCGCCCCGCGGTACGGGGCGAAGATTCACGGTCCAAACAAAACGCAAACGTCACAGCGACGTGGCGAGGCCGTGCCGGCCACCAGACTCCCCAACCAGAGCCCGGTAACCCTGCCGCTGTGACACGCGAGCAGCCGCAACTATTGTTCCCGTCTCGCATGGCGGCAAGATGACTGCGGGCCGGGTCGCCGGTTGATGCGTGCGTACCGATGCGATTTCTACATGATCGGAAGATTTGACGTGCGCCGCGCGAACGGAACACGACTTGCTGGCCCTGATGGCCGGCGCGCCGTCCTGCGGCGCGTCTTCATCAACAAACGCGCCAGGAGAACTGAAATGAAATTCACCAAAGCGACCCACGCGAAAGCGCAAGGCGATGCAATTGTGTTCGAGATGGAGACGGCGGGCGTGACACGGCAGTTCGAAATATCGGGCGATGTGCTGCGGCAGCGGTTCGGCGCCGCCGATGACTCCGCGCCGGAATTGCTGCGGGCATTCGAGAGCGGCGCCGACGCGCTGCGCGAGCTGGCGCACCGCGCGCAGTGGGTGCCGGCAGACGGACCCATCCAGGTGGGCGAAGGCGATTTTGGCTGATGGCGAACGCAGCAATGCGGCCCACGGGCCGCGCCGCGCTGCTTCACCGGGCATGACGTTTGCTAGATGGCCCTTGTGCGCCGGACGGCATCAGGCCGGCAGCCGGCGACTTATTTACTACTGGAGGTCCGAATGAAAAACCGTCTTTTGAAGGCAGGGCTTGGCGCTGCAATTGTCCTTGGCATGAGTTCGGTTGTGCTCGCGCAAACCCCGGCTGCCCCGGGCGCGCAGGTTCCCGCTGCAACGAACAAGCTGGATAGCGAGGCTCGCGGCTTTCTGACCGACGCGGCGGAGTCCGGCCACCTTGAGATTGCCGGCAGCAAGATGGCGCTTGAAAAGTCGCAGAACGCCGAGGTCAAGCAATTTGCGCAGAAGATGATTGACGATCACACCAAGGTGGGCCAGCAGCTTGAGGCCTTGGCCAAGAGTAAGGGTTTTGAACCGCCCAAGGATCCTTCGTTGATGCAGACGGCCAAGCTCAAGGCATTGGGGCTGCGTGACGCAGGGTTCGACAAGGCGTATGCCGACGAGATCGGCGTGGACGCGCACGAGGATGCGGTCAAGCTCTTTGAGAAGGCCTCGAAGGAAGTGAAGGACCCCGAGGTCAAGCAGTTTGCGATCGAAACGCTGCCCAGCTTGCAGCAGCATCTGCAGGCCGCGAAAACGCTGCAGCAAAGCGTGTCTGCCAAGAAGTGATTCCGAACACAGGAGTGATCATGAGCCAGAAGACGTTGAAGGACCTGTTTATTCACGAGCTATCGGATATTTACAGCGCCGAAAAGCAATTGGCCCGCGCGTTGCCGAAGATGGCTCGCGCCGCCACTGATCCCACGCTGGCGGAGGCTTTCACCACGCACCTTGAGGAAACGCGCGGCCAGATTGAACGCATCGACAAGATCGTTGAAGGTGCGGACTTCCGGCTCAAGCGCATCAAGTGCGCCGCCATGGAAGGACTGGTGGAAGAAGGCAAGGATGTCATCGAAGACGTCGAAGAAGGCCCGGTGCGCGATGCCGCGCTGATTGCTGCGGCGCAGAAGGTCGAGCATTACGAGATCGCCAGCTACGGCACACTCTGCACCTTCGCCAAGCAACTGGGCGAGACGGAGGCGTTGACGCTGCTCAAGGAAACGCTGGCCGAAGAAAAGGCCACCGACGAAAAGCTGAGCATGCTGGCGCTGAAGCAGACCAATGCTGAAGCGGCCAAGGCAGGCAAGGCGAAGTAATTGCAACCTGCATGAAGCCGGTGGCGATGAATGCGGCCCTGTTTCCTTTTCGGCACAGGGCCGTGATCGGGTCACGAGCCGGGGGCGGGTATCCGGGAGCGCATCATGAAACCTGTTGACGATTCTTCCACTCGCGCCCGCCCGGCGCGGCGCGGCGCCAAGACTGGCCGGGGACCCTGGCTGATGCTAGCTGTCTGGATTGGCGCTGTGGCCGTGCTGTTCATCGTTGGACTGCTGATTCGCGGGATGTAGCCGCGGGGTTCGTGTCAGGCGCGCCGGCTATTGGCAGAGTCTCGATGCCACCATCGTGACGACCGTGCCGTCCGGCAGCTTGTAATGTCCATCGCCCTGCCACGTGACAAGTTGGCCGTCGGGCAGGCAGCAATAAGAGCTGGTCTTCTGGTCGCCCTGGGGCTGTGAGCAGTATCTGTCGATCCGGTAGGTGCTGCCATCGGCAGCGGCTGCCACCACCTCCATGACACGTTTGTATGCTGGGTTTGCCATGTGTGCCTCCTGTTCGCCGTTCGGGCTATTGGTGCATGCGGCCTCTGCGTGGTCAATACGCATCGCAGCATCAGCCAGGGCTTGAAGGGACGCATGGTGGCCGATGCGCCGCGGGAAGATCGGATCGCCGCACGCATCGCGGCTTAAAGGAGCGCAACCATGCACGAATTCGAGAGCCTTGACGGGCGGGTAATCCTTGTGACGGGCGGGGGCAGCGGACTGGGTGCGGCGCTGTGCGAGCAGCTTGCGGCCGAAGGTTAGCGTGTCGCGGTCAGCGACATCGACGAGCAGCGCGCAAATGCTGTCGCGGGCAAGTTGAAGGAAGCTGGTGCGGACGTCATGGCCTGCATCATGGACGTGGGCGTGGCGGCCGACGTTGCCGAGTGCATGGACGCGGTCGTGCGGCATTTCGGCAAGCTGGACGCCATCGTGAACAGCGCCGGCATCGATGTGACCGCTTCGATCGACCAGCTTGACGCCGACGTCTGGGAGCGCGTGCTGCGCACGAATCTGACTGGCCCCTTCCTGATGGCCAAGCTGGGCAAGAACCGGCTTAGTCCGGGTGGTCATATCGTGAACGTGGCGTCGACCGCCGCGCGGCGCGCGTGGCCCAATGCCAGTGCCTATCACGCCAGCAAGTGGGGGTTGATGGGGTTGTCGCATGCACTGCATGCCGAACTGCGCGGCATGGGCATCAAGGTCAGCGCGGTCATCGCGGGCGGTATGCGAACGCCGTTCTTGCTGGACCGGTTTCCGGATATCGACACGGGCACGCTGCAGGACCCCGCCAACGTGGCGCGCGCTGTGCGCTTCGTGCTGACGCAACCGCCGGAGACCGTGGTGCCCGAGGTTATGGTGTTGCCGATGAAGGAAACGTCTTGGCCCTGACTACAACCCAAGGAGATGCATCATGAGCACTAAACCCCATTCCCATCAGGACGATCCCGCCGACGCGGGCCGCAAGCCGGTGCCGCCTGGCGAACGCACGCTGTCGGACCGCCCGGCCGATCCGAACCGCACCGGCGCGGGGCGGCAGTTTCCGCCGGGCATGGATCCCGAGGACGTCTGGGATCCTGGTCGCGCCACACCGGATGCGCCGCCCGTGGACAACCGGTCCGGAGAAGGGCAGCCGCCAGATCGTAAAAAATGAAATTCGCCCGGCCGCCAGGGCGGGGGAAAGCACGCGAGGGCGACGACATGCCGCGCGACGCGTCCGCGAAGAAGAGGCGCCTGTTTTGACGCCCGGCGCGGCGTCGGCCTGGGGCGCGCGGGGCTACGATTGCGGTCCGGAGCCTTCGCTCCGGACTTCCCCGTTGTCATCTTCGTTGTCGCCTTCGGCGACTGCCTTCAGATTCCCTCGGGCGCATCTACACGCCCCGCGCACCCCAGGCCGACGCCACGCCGGGCTCCGGTGGCTTGAACTTGCCGGGCGTTGGGGCGAGTTGGGTTCTTAAGGTTCTTGCCGGCGTCCGTGTGGGCATGGAGCGTTTGGCGGGGCCCGCCCCACGGCGGCCGCGCGGGCGGCCTGGTGGAGCTTACGCTGTGTCTTGCGTCCGGCGATGACGCTTCGCGCTCGCGGATGCAGATGCTCCCAGGTGTCTGACACCCCTACGCGGTGTCCTTCAAACTGCGGGTCGTTATGCGGGGTGTCTGACACCGGCCATAAGAAAAACGCACCTCAACTGGCCGTGCCCGCCTTCAGCCACGCCGAACACCCGGCCGGTGCCGCCGACCCGCTGACGTACATCGCGCCCGAGGCAAATAAGCGCAACTTCTTCGCCGTCGGGATCGCGGTCATCACCCACACTGATCCCTGCGAATCCGCCCAGACGACCCGCGCATCGGTATCCGCCAGCGCCTGGAACATCGCCCCGGGCGACGCGCCGGGCCGCGGCGCGATGACGGTGGTGTCGGCGGAGGGCGGACAAGTTTTATTAGGGCTCCTGGAATAAGGCCCTCCGCAAGCATCGTGCCGATCTCGCGCGGGCCGCGCGGCTTGAAAGCATTGCGCGGATCACCGGCCATTGCGGGGCAAGGCGTAGGCTCGCCGTGGATATTTTTCGACCGCCGTCGCAGGATCTGCGTTGGCTCGTGCGCCCGCGCAAACGTTTTTGATGAATCGTCGCGCGGCATGGCAGTTGCTGCGCCACGCCTGATCGCGTGTTGCGGTCACGTCAAAGGAGATTCTGATGAAAGCACTTTGCTGGCACGGCAAACACGACATCCGCTACGACACCGTTCCCGATCCCGTCATCGAGCATCCGCGCGACGCGATCATCAAGGTGAGCGCGTGCGCGATCTGCGGATCCGATCTGCATCTGTTCGACGGATTCATGCCCGGCATGAAGTCCGGCGACGTCATGGGTCATGAGTTCATGGGCGAAGTCGTGGAAGTCGGCGCGCAGGCGCAGAACTTGAAGATCGGCGACCGCGTGGTGATCCCGTTCACCATCACCTGCGGGGAATGCGACCAGTGCAAACGCGGCAACTTCTCGGTCTGCGTACGCACCAACCGCAACGCGGCACAGGCGGCCAAGATGTTCGGCCACACGACGGCCGGGTTGTTCGGCTACACCCATCTGACAGGCGGCTACGCCGGCGGCCAGGCGGAATACGTGCGCGTGCCGTTTGCCGATTCGACGCACGTGCAGGTGCCCGATGAACTGTCGGATGAACAGGTGCTTTTTCTGGGGGACATCCTGCCCACCGGATGGCAGGCGGCCAAGCAGTGCGACATCGAATCGACCGACACGGTGGCGGTGTGGGGCGGCGGCCCCGTCGGCCAGATGGCGATCAAGAGCGCGATTCTGCTGGGCGCGCGCCAGGTGATCTGCATCGAGTCCGTGCCGGAGCGCCTGCAGATGGCCCGCGATTGCGGTGCGGTCACGATCAACTTTCAAAACGAGGACGTCGTGGAACGGTTGAAGGAGCTGACCAACGGCAAGGGTCCGGAGAAATGCATCGACGCGGTCGGCATGGAGTCGCATGCCAGCAGCTCGATGGAGCATCTGTACGATCGCGTGAAGCAGGCAGTGGGCGCCGAGACCGACCGACCGCACGTGCTGCGCGAAATGATGTACGTGTGCCAGCCCGCCGGGATCCTCTCGGTGCCGGGGGTGTATGGCGGCATGATCGACAAGATTCCGTTTGGCGCGTCGATGAACAAGGGTCTGACCTGGCGCATGGGCCAGACCCACGTGCGGCGCTGGACGGACGAGCTGCTGGACCTCATCGTGCAGGGCAGAATCGATCCGTCGTTCGTCATCACGCATCGCGCCAAGCTGCAGGCCGGGCCTGATTTGTACAAGACGTTCCGGGACAAGGAGGACCGCTGCATCAAGGTCGTGCTGACGCCTTGACGCTTTGACCACCCGAGGCCGGATGTCCCGCATCCGGCCTTGCGATTGTCAGGGTTCCGGCTGCACGGTGTCGCACAAGGCGTCAAGTTCCCGCGTGACTTCGTGCCAGGACCAGCGGATGAGATCCACGGCCACGCGCTCGCGGGCCGTGAATCCGCCGCCGCTCGCGGCTTCCTCCACGGCGGCATCAAGTTTGGCAAATGGCTCGCCGGTGCTGCACATGGGCGCTTCGGCGCCCTTGTCGCGAATCACCCGGGCCAGCCCGTCGATCTGCTGCCGCGCAGCCTGCGCGACGTCGTGCAGCGCGGGGCCCAGACGGAGGCAGACGTTGTCGGTCAGTTCCATGCCGCCGACGCGTTCCATCAAGGGCACGGTCAGCCACAGTTCCTCGATCCGTTCCTGCAGCCGATGGGCCTGCGTGTCCGCGCCCAGGATACGAATGGGCACCGATCGCGACTGGCTCGCCATGTCGCGAGCGCGCCAGTGGGTACGTTCGAGCGCGGGCTTGTCGCGCGGCCGAGGGCGGGCACGCCCTTCGTTGACCGCGGCGGCCCACTCGACCAGCAGCTCGCCGTAGAGCTGCAGCGAGGCGGCAAGGTTGTAGCGCATGCTGTATCGAGCCGAGAGGGGCAGCACCGCGAAGGCGGCAAGAATTCCGGCAATGGACCCCACGACGATGGCGAGCGTCTTGTTCACCGCGCCGGCCACGATGTCGGCGTCCGGCGTGACGGTGAGGATGGTCGCGGTGACCAGGCTGTAGTTCAGCGTGGGCCAGCGTATCGACAGGCAGGCGGCGGCGCCGACGCCGGCCACGATGGCCCACGGCGCGGGAATGTTGGCGGCGTGGGCCAGCGGCACGAGCGTGATGCCCAACGCCACCCCGATCAGCGCGCCCAGGATGCGGGCAGCGGCCTCGCCGACCGTGCCCTCGAGCGTGGCGCGCACCACAAAGAGGGCGGAGAAGGCGCCCCAGGCGACGTCGGGCATCTGCCACCACGTCATCCAGCCGTAGGCCAGCAGCACCGCCGCGACGGTTTGCAGCGGAAGGCGGACGTTGTCCTCGGCGATGGCGGCGCGGTAAGCGGCGGCGCGTTTCGCCAAATGGGTAAAGAGGGGGCTCATCGGCAACTGATTCATCTACAACTTGGCGTGAACGGCGCGCGCGTCGGCCGTATCTTCAGACAGCGGAAAGAACGGGCGCTCATAGGGCAGCGACCGCACGCGGAAGGCCGCGTGCGGTCGCTGAAGGCGCAAGGCAAATCCGGGTGGGCTGGCTCAGGAACCGGCTTTCTTGGGACGTCCGTACGGATCTTTGCCGGCCGGCGCTTGCGAGCCGCCGGCGGGGTACCCCGAATTGGAGTCCGGGTTCTGATTGACATCGCCCGACGGCGGACCGTCCACGGCCGGCTGGCCCGTGTAACCGGTCTCGGCGCGGTTGACGTGGGGGGAGGGCGGCGGATTGGGCGGGGGAGCGGGTTTCGAGTCAGTCATGGGAAGATTCCTTTCTCAGGCCAGGTTGTGATACTTGCGCCCGATCTCCATCGTGGCGCGGTAAAAGCCTTCCTTGCTCCCGCAGTCATAGCGCACGCCTTCGTATTCGAAACCGAAGACCTTGCGCGACTTGAGCAGGGCGGCGATGCCGTCAGTCAGCTGGATTTCGCCGCCCACGCCCGCCTGGGTGGCTTCGAGCAGCCCGAAGATCTCGGGCTCAAGGATGTAGCGCCCGACCACCGCCAGGTCGGTCGGCGCGTCCTCGGGCTTGGGCTTTTCCACGATGCCGGTCAGGCTCATGACGCCATGCGCCTTGCGGCTGCCGGACACGATCCCGTACTGGTGCGTGTGGGTCTTGGGCACCTGCTGGATCGCCAGGACGCTGCCCTCGAACTCCCGAGCGACCTTCATCATCTCGCCAATCACGGGGGCGTCTGCATCTATCATGTCGTCCGCCAGCAGCACGGCGAACGGTTCGTTGCCTACAATGGTCGCCGCGCAGAGCACCGCATGGCCCAGCCCCAGGGCGGCTGGCTGGCGGGTGTAGACGCACTTGACGCTGTCCGGGATGACGTTGCGGACGGTCTCGAGCAGTGCGTTCTTGTTCTTCGCCTCCAGGTCGTACTCCAGTTCGGGCACCCGGTCGAAGTGATCCTCGATCGCCCGTTTGTTGCGGCCGGTGACGAAGATCAGTTCGGTAATGCCTGCCGCGACCGCTTCTTCGACGGCATACTGGATCAGCGGCCGGTCGACGATGGGCAGCATTTCCTTGGGCATGGCCTTGGTGGCGGGAAGAAAGCGGGTGCCGAGGCCCGCGACGGGGAACACAGCTTTACGAATCGGTTGCATTGCTCAGGCCCTCTATGCCCGGACGGCGCCTGGAATGGACCGCCCACTGACATGCGTTACAGCAAATTCCGTGCCCGTCTGGCGATTGCTGTAATAGGATTGCGCGGACGGCACGGCGTTTGCTGAGCGCACTGAATATGAATAGATATGCAGGTGGGGAGATTGCATGACTTCGTTACCGGATTTTCCGTCCGAGGACCCTTATCGCCTTCTAGTAGGCGCTGTGAGGGACTACGCCATCTATCTCCTCGACGCCAAAGGTCGGGTAAGCAGCTGGAATCCTGGCGCTGAACGGTTCAAGGGATACAGCGCGGACGAGATCATCGGTCAGCATTTCTCCGTTTTTTACACATCCGAAGACCGAAATGCCGGGGTGCCGCGGCGCGCGCTGGAAACGGCGCGGTTGGAGGGTCGCTTCGAGGCCGAAGGGTGGCGCGTGCGCAAGGACGGCAGCACCTTCTGGTGCAGCGTGGTCATCGACCCGGTCCACGACGACCGCGGCGTCCTCGTGGGCTACGCCAAGATCACGCGCGACATCACCGAACAGAAGGAGCGGCGCGAGCAGCTCCAGGAAGCGCGCGACTCCATGCACCACGCCCAGCGAATGGAGGCCATCGGCCGCCTGACCGGCGGGGTCGCGCACGACTTCAACAACTTCCTGACGGCGATCCGCTTTTCGGCGGAGTTCATCAAGCGCTATCCGGAGCTGCCCCCGTCGTTGATGCGCTATGTGGGCATCATCATCGACACCACCGAAAAGGCGGCCCAGCTGACCCGGCAGTTGCTTGCCTACGCCAAGCGGCAGCCGCTGCAGCCCCACGTGTTTGATGTGCGCGACAGCCTGGCGTCGATGCGCCAGCTCTTCGAGACCTCGGTCGGGTCGTCGGTCGCGATCAGCTATGAGTTCGGGCCGGGCGACTGCACGATCTTCGCGGATCCGGGGCAACTGGAATCGGCCTTGTTGAATCTGGTCATCAACTCGCGCGATGCCATGCCATCCGGTGGCCAGCTCAAGATATTGGCCCAGGTCGTGCCCGACGCGTCGGAACTGGTAGGCCACACCAAACTCAACGGTCCGCACGTCGCCCTGTCGGTGCAGGATTCTGGCGCGGGGATCGCGCCCGGCGTGCTGGCGCACGTGTTCGAGCCTTTTTTCACGACCAAGGGACAGCACGAGAATTCCGGGTTGGGCCTGAGCCAGGTGCAGGGCTTCGTGCAGCAGTCCGGCGGCGATGTCACGGTGGACAGCACCGTGGGCATGGGAACCACGTTTACGCTCTACCTGCCGGCCGTGAAGTCGCCCGGCGTGGCGGTCGAGACGCCCGCGTCAGGCGTCATGGTCAACGTGCCGGTGCGCCGCGAGGTGCTGCTGGTGGAGGACAACCGCATGGTCGGCGAGGTGGTGTCGGCGTGGCTGGCGGAGCTTGGCCAGGACCTCACTTGGACGGTCGATGCCGAGAAAGCGCTGCACGAACTGGAACAGCGCGACGGGGGCTTCGACCTGGCGATCCTGGACCTCGTGCTGCCCGGCATGAACGGCATGGACCTCGCCCGGCGGATCCGCGAACGCTGGCCCGGCATCCGAATCGTGCTTGCAAGCGGTTACAGCGATGCGATGGCCGGGCCGCGCGCCTTGGGCTTTCCGGTGATGCAGAAGCCGTACTCCGTCGATGCGCTGATGCAGGTGCTGACCGAGGACGCGCACACGATGCCGTGAGCGAAGACCTAAACGCGGCGAAAACGGCTTCGGGCCGGAAACTCGGATTGCTGCACGAATATGCCAATGCAAAGGATTGCCCATGGAAACAGGAACGACCTTCTCGCGCGCGCGGGATGCCATCGCCCGGGAACTGGGCGTCACCACGGCGTTTGACGCCGCCGCAGCGCTGGAGAAGCGGATCGAGTTCCTTGCCGATTACCTGACGCGGTCAGGCCGCGCAGGCTATGTCCTGGGAATCAGCGGCGGGGTGGACTCCACGGTGGCGGCGCGGATCGCGCAGCTTGCCGTCGAGCGCGTCCGCAGCCAGGGGAAACCGGCCACGTTCATCGGAGTGCGCCTGCCCTATGGCGAGCAGCGCGACGAGGAGGACGCGGCGCAGGCGCTGGATTTCATTGCGCCCGACCGCCGCATGCGTGTCGACATCAAGCCGGCCGTGGACGCGCAACGCGAGGCGCTGAGCGCTGCTGGCCTTGAGTACCCGAACGAGGCGGCCGAGGATTTCAACGTTGGCAACATCAAGGCGCGGCAGCGCATGATCGCTCAGTATGCGATTGCGGGCGCGTTCGATTGCCTGGTGATTGGTACCGACCAGGCCGCCGAGGCGTTGATGGGTTTTTTCACCAAGCATGGCGATGGCGCGGCGGACGTGCTGCCCCTGCGCGGCCTGACCAAGCGGCGCGTGCGGGCGCTGGGAACGTTGCTGGGCGCGCCGGACCGGCTGGTGCTCAAGGTCCCGACTGCCGATCTGGAATCACTGCGGCCGCTGCGCCCGGACGAGGACGCGTACGGCGTGACATACGCGCAGATAGATGCGTATCTGGAAGGCGAGGAGGTCGCGGACGACGCAGTCGCGGTGATCGAGCGCCAGTACCGCGCCACGGGTCACAAACGGTCCTTGCCGCCAGGACCGATGGAATGATCTGGCCTCTCGGCCACCGTGCGGGATCTCCGTCTGCAAGACAGCTTTCATGGCGTCTGACGCAGCCCAGCGGCTGTATCATTGCCGATACCCCCAAGCAAGCGACTACAGGCTAAAAATGTCCGATTCCCCGTCCGCTCCCAATAACAAACCGGGAGTCGCCCGAAGTGACCTGAACTTTCCGGTGGTCGGGATGGGGGCCTCGGCCGGGGGGATCGACGCGCTCAAGACGTTCTTCTCGCACATGCCCGCCAAGCCGGGCATGGCCTTTGTCGTCGTGGTGCATCTGTCTCCCAACCACGAAAGCGTACTCGACAGGATTCTCCAGTCCAGCACCCGCATGCCGGTCATGCAGGTCACCAAGCCGGTGCCGATTCAGCGGGATCACATCTACGTGATTCCCCCGGCGGCCTCGCTGTCGATGGTCGATGGCTATCTCCGCGTCTCGATGGGCGCCAGCCGGCCGGAAGGCCGTCATATCGCCATTGACGAATTTTTCCGCACGTTGGCCGATGTGCATACGACCCGTGCCGTGGGCATCGTGCTGTCGGGGGGCGGGTCGGACGGCTCGGTGGGCCTGGCCCGCATCAAGGAGCAGGGCGGCGTGACGTTCGCGCAGTTGCCCGAGGAAGCAGAACACGGAACCATGCCGCGCAATGCGATTTCCACAGGCATGGTGGACATTGTGCTACCTGTGGCCGACATGCCGACGCGTCTCAAGCAGATCGCGGAAAACATGGACAGCATCCACCTGCCGCCGCTGACTGAGGCTGAGGCCTCCGGAGCCGCCGACGCCGAGCAGGCGACTGACGAGTCGCAACAGGATCGCAACGCGCTGCGGGACATTCTTGCCCTCTTGCGCGCGCGCACTGCGCACGATTTCCGCCACTACAAGAAGGCCACGGTGCTGCGCCGAATCGAGCGCCGCATGCAGGTCACGGGCGTGTCGACCCTACCCGAATACGGAAAGCTGCTCCAAGAACGCATCGACGAGACCCCCAAGCTGCTGTCCGACATGCTGATCGGCGTCACGCAGTTTTTTCGCGATAAGGAAGCGTTCGCCAATCTGGATGAATACGTGTTGCCCAAGTTGTTCAAGTCGCTGGGCAACTCGCCGGAAATGGCGTTGCGCGCCTGGGTGGCGGGGTGTTCCACAGGCGAAGAGGCTTATTCGCTAGCCATGCTGATGAGTGCGCAGGCCGAAGCGTTGCCCCAGCCGCCCAAGATCCAGCTGTTTGCCACCGACATCGACGAATCGGCGCTGACCGTGGGCCGGGCGGCGGCTTATCCAATGGCAATCAAGGGCGACGTTCCCGAAGTCATGCTGCAAAGCTACTTCAGCCGGCAGGACAATGAATACCGCATCAAGAAGGACGTCCGCGAGCGGGTGCTGTTTGCCGTGCACAACATCCTGCGCGATCCACCCTTTTCGAAGCTGGATCTGGTCAGTTGCCGCAACCTCTTGATCTACCTGGACCGCAACGTGCAACGCGACGTGTTGCGCATGTTCCACTTCGCGCTGAAGCCGGGCGGTTATCTTTTTCTTGGCAGTTCCGAATCGGCCGATGCGTGCCCGGAGCTCTTTCAAGTGGTGGACAAGCGTCACCGCATCTACGCCGCACGGGAGACGCCGGCGCAACTGAGCGGCATGCCTGAACTCACCGACGGGGGGCTCAATTACGTTCGGCCGGTGCACGCGTCGTCGGCGCCGGTGCGCCAGCCCAAGGTCTCGTATGCCGCCGTGCATCAACGCGCGCTAGAGATGTATGCGCCGCCCAGTGTCATCGTCGACGCCCACAACGACATCGTGCACATTTCGGAGCGGGCAGGCCGCTTCCTGCGCCACCCGGGCGGAGAACCCTCGCGCAATCTGCCTTTGTCGGTGCATCCAGAATTGCGCACGGAACTGCGCACCGCGATGTTCCAAGCCCTGCACTCGCGCAAGAGTGTCGAGGCGCGGCGCGTGAGAATGACGTTCGGCGAGCGCCAGACCTACGTCAACATGGTGGTGCGGCCATTCCGGCATGAGGAATCGGCTAGCGATTACATGCTTGTGCTGTTCGAGGAAGTCGAGGACATCATGAGCGCCGAGGGCGCAGCGGGTCCGACGACTGGCTCCGCGGTGGTACTGACGCAACTGGAGGCCGAACTCCAGCGCACCAAGGGTCAGTTGCAGGCGACCATCGAGCAGGCGGAAACCTCCACGGAAGAGCTCAAGGCCTCCAACGAGGAGCTCCAGGCCATCAATGAAGAGTTGCGTTCCACCACGGAAGAACTGGAGACCGGCAAGGAAGAGCTGCAGTCCGTCAACGAAGAGCTGATTACGGTCAACGCGGAACTGAAGGCGAAGGTCGATGAAACCGCGAAGATCAACGACGACCTGCAAAACCTGATCGCGTCAACCGATATTGCCACGGTGTTCGTGGACCGGATGATGCGCATCCAGTGGTTCACGCCCCGCGCGGCCGACATTTTCAATGTAATTCCGAGCGACGCCGGACGTTCGGTGCTCGACATCACGCATCGTCTGGATTATCCGGACCTGGACAAGGACGCCGCCGGCGTGTTCGAGTCGCTGCGGCCCCTGGAGCGCGAGGTGCACAGCACGACGGACCGTTGGTACCTGGCACGGCTGCTGCCCTACCGCAGCGCCGAGCATCGCATCGAAGGTGCGGTCCTTACGTTCATCGACATCACGGACCGGCGCAAGGCAGAAGACCGCGTGCGCCTGGGCGAAGCCCACTTGAAGCTGACGACCGAGAGCGCGCGCGACTTCGGGATAATGACGCTGGATAACGAAGGCATCATCACCAACTGGAACATTGGCGCGGAACTGATGTTTGGCCATACCAGCGCTGAGGCGGAAGGCAAGTCCATTGCAATCATCTTCACCGACGAGGATATCGCGGCAGGCAGACCCGGGTATGAGTTGGACCGCGCCAGGAAGATCGGCTATGCCCCTGACGAGCGGTGGCACAAGCGCAAGGATGGCAGCCTGGTGTTCTGCACGGGCGGTGTGAACCGGATGGACGATCCGGTTTACCAGGGGTTCGCCAAGATTGTGCGCGACGTGACCGACCTGAAATTGCGCGACGCCGAGCAGGAGTCGCGGCTGGACCGCGCGCACGCGGATAACGTGCTGAAGGACGAATTCTTTGCGGTCGTGTCGCACGAACTGAAGCACCCGCTCAACCTGATCCAGCTCAACACCGAGCTGCTGGCCCGCACGCCGGCCGTGCGCAATTTCGCGCCCGCGGCGCGCGCCACGGACCTGATCCAGCGTTCGGTCAAGGGTCAGGCCCGCATCATCGACGATTTGCTGGACCTGTCGCGCGTGCGGACGGGCAAGCTGGCGCTGAACAGGTCGATCATCGACGTCGTGGCCATCGCGAAGAACATTCTCGATGTGCTGAAACCCGTGGCGTCGTCCGCCGGCATCGAGCTGCGTAGCGACTTTGACCCGGCGCGGGCGATCTACCTGGATGCGGATCCCGTACGGATCGAGCAGGTGATTTGGAACCTGCTGAACAACGGGATCAAGTTCACGCCCGAGGGGGGTTCCGTCGCGCTCAAGCTTGCCGTCGAGAAGAACCGCCTGAAACTCGAAGTCGCGGATACGGGCCAAGGCATTGATCCGTTGTTCATCGGCCGCGTGTTCGACATGTTCAGCCAGGGCGACGCGCGGCAAAAGACAGGCGTCACCCCGGGGCTGGGCATCGGCCTGGCGGTTGTCAGCGAACTGGTGGGCGCGCATGACGGCACGATCCAGGTCCATTCGGATGGCGTCGGCCTGGGCGCGCGCTTCACGGTGTGGCTGGACCTGGCGGGCTCCCTCGAAGCCCAAGACGCGCCGCAACCCAACGCCGACATGCCGCTGGAAGGGCTGAAGGTGCTTTTGGTCGACGACTCCGAGGACGTCCTGCACATCATGCACGAGCTGCTGGACATGGAAGGGGCCGACGTGACGGCCGCCTCCAACGGCCGCCAAGCTTTGGAAATTCTTGAAACCGCCCGCTTTGATTTGATGCTGTCGGACATCGGCATGCCCGAGATGGACGGCTATACATTGATGCGGGCCATTCGCCAGAAAGACGGCGGCGGCGACCTGCCTTCCATCGCGCTGACCGGTTTTGGCGCCAAGGAAGACATGCGAGAGGCCGTCAGCGCGGGCTTTTCCGCCCATATCAGCAAGCCGGTTTCGCTGGATGATCTGCTTGAAGTGGTACGCAAGCTGCGGCTACGCGGGTAATTCGCACGTCTCGGGAAGGGGACACCCACTTGCGCTTAGCCGGCGCTTCCCGGCTCGCCTTGCTACGGGTGGATTCCTTCTGTTCCTATTTGTTTAGTCTGGCAACAGGTTGCCCGCGGATCGCTGACCCGTGCCGATTGCTCCCATCGCAGTAGTCTGCGCAGCAGTTTCCAACGCTTCGCTTTCGTCCCCGTAAGCCCACAGTGCAAACGAGAAAAGCTTGCACTAAGCGTCACCTCTACTTAAGCTGTGCTTTCGCGTCGAGCCCAGCACGTACCGTGCCAGCGCCCGCCAGCGGATGTTCCATCCGCCGCTCGACCACGCAGCACGTTTTCGGCCTGTCTTCCTCGTCAACGACATAAAGGATGCTTGTGCGAAAGTCGATGGTCTTGTTTGCGCCACCTAGCGCCCGGCTGTCGCCGGGCCCGAGCTTGCCTTGCCAGAGCCGGGCAGGTTCCGCCCGGGTCGGATTTTTTCCGAACGGCGCCTTTCTCCGATTTCAACGCGATTTCTCCACGGCGCCTTGCTGCGCCGGCGCTTCATAAGCTGCACGTCAGTCCGGCGCGCCCCAGACGCGCCCGCATGGTGTCCGATCATAAGCTGTCCCACACATAAGCTGTCCCACACATAAGCTGTCCCACACATAAGCTGACTTAGCAGGGCCTTTCACGCCGGCACAGGGTGAGGGCAGCGCAAGACCCCGAGTCCGACCGCCTGGGAGTTGTGGATGACGCAAGTAAGCAGCAATGTCCGTCGTGTCATGTTGTATGCCTTGGGTGCATGGACGCTTGTATTAGCGGGATGTGGTGACCGGAACGACGCGGCGGCCGTCACTATCGCGCCGATGAAGGTGTTCGTGATGACCGTTGGCCGCCAGCCGGTCGACCTGAACGTGGATCTGCCCGGGCGGATCGAGCCCATCCGCACCGCCGAAGTGCGGGCGCGCGTGGACGGCATCGTCGAGAAGCTGCTCTACACCGAGGGCAGCGACGTGCAGGCCGGCGACCCGCTGTTCCAGATAGACCCCAGCGACTACAAGGCGCAGTTGGCGCAAGCCAACGCGATGCTGCAACGCGCGCAGGCCGTGCAGAAAAACGCGCGCTCGGTCACGGACCGGTTCCGGCCCCTGGTGCAGCGCCAGGCGGTCAGCGCGCAGGAGTACGAAGCGGCGTTGGCCGCATTGGGCCAGGCGCAGGCCAATGTCGCCGACGCGCAGGCCGCGGTCACGCTTGCGCAGTTGCGGCTGGACCGCTGCACGGTCAGGGCGCCCATCGCCGGGCGCGTGGGCCGCGCGCTGGTCACGGAAGGTGCGCTGGTCAGCGCGTCGGCGGCCACGCTGCTGGCGCAGGTCAACCAGCTTTCGCCGATCAGCGCCACGTTCACCAAGTCCAACACCGCCATCATGGACCTGACCGATTACGCGCGCTCCGGCGCGCTGGCCACGGCGGGCAACACATTTCCGGTGCGGCTTACGCTGGCCAACGGCCGAGAGTTCGGCGAGACCGGCGTCGTGGATTTCGCGGACCTGAGTGTGGACCGGACCACCGGCGCGCAGACCATCCGCGCGCGCTTCGACAACGCCCAGCGCGAACTGCTGCCCGGCCAGTTCGTCAACGGACAGATCCTCGTCGGCGTGCGCCAGGAGGGCGTTCTGATTCCCGCGCGGGCGGCGCGGTTGAACGGCGACACGGCCACTGTGTTCGTCATCGGGCCTGACAACACGGCGGTGCCCAGACAGATCGAAGTGGGTGAGCAGATCTCAGGAAGCTGGCTGGTGCGCAGCGGCCTTGAACCAGGGGAGAAAGTGGTCGTGGATGGCTGGCACAAGATCAGGCCAGGCCAACAGGTGGACCCGGTCGAACAGCAAGCCGCGAAACCCTAGCGGAGTCGGTCATGGGCTCATTCTTCGTCTTGCGGCCGGTATTCGCCTGGGTGGTGGCGTTGTTCCTTTTGCTGTTCGGGCTGATATCGGTGGTGCTGCTGCCGGTGGAGCAGTACCCGAACATCGCGCCGCCTTCGATCACGATCCAGGCGACCTTCCGGGGCGCCGACACCACCACCATCGACCGCACGGTCACCTCCATCATCGAAGAGGAGATGAACGGGGTCGACAACTTCCTGTACATGGCGTCGGTCAGCCGCGCCAACGGCACGTCGCAGATCACCGTGACACTGCAGCCGGGCACGGACCTGGACGTGGCTCGCAGTCAGGTTCAGGACCGCCTGAGCCGGGTCGAACCCCGGCTGCCGCAGGAAGTCCGCCAACTGGGCGTGGCGGTCACCAAGGCCTCCTCCGGCTTCCTGATGCTGCTGGCGCTGCAATCGGAAAGCGGCAACGTCAGCGCCGTCGAGATGGGCAATTTCGCGTCCAACAACATCCTCAACGAACTGCGCCGCATCCGCGGCGTGGGCGACGTGCAGTTGTTCGGCTCGTCGTACGCCATGCGGATCTGGCTGGACGAGCGCAAGCTGGCGAGCTTTCAGATGTCGGCCAGCGACGCGATGCGCGCGGTGCAGGAGCAGAACGCGCAGACGATCGGCGGGTCGCTCGGCGACCTGCCGCTGGCGCGCGGCGCGGACTTCAACGCGCAGATCGTGGCGCAGAGCCGCTTTTCCACGCCCGAGCAGTTCCGGCAGGTCATCCTGCGGGTCAACAACGACGGCTCGCTGGTGCGGCTTGGCGACGTGGCGCGGGTGGAACTGGGCAACGAAAGCTACAACTTCCGGCTCAGTGTCAATGGCAAGGAGGCCGCCGGCATCGCCATCCAGCTTGCCAACGACGCCAATGCGCTGGACGTTGCGCGGCAGGTGCGCCAGCGGATGGCGGAGCTGGAACCCGTGTTTCCGGTCGGCGTCGGCTGGACCGTGCCGTTCGACACCACGCCCTTCATCACCACGTCCATCAGCTCGGTGCTGGTCACCATGGTCGAGGCGCTGCTGCTGGTCACGGCGATGGTGTTCCTGTTCCTGCAAAGCTGGCGCAGCACGCTGATCCCCACGTTGATCGTACCGATCGCGCTGATCGGCACCTGCGCGGGCCTGTTTCTCTTTGGCGCGTCCATCAACCTGCTGTCGCTCTTTGGCATGGTGGTGGCGATCGGGGTGCTGAACGACGACGCCATCGTGGTGTCGGAAAACGTCGCGCGCATCATGCAGGACGAAAAATTGTCGGCGCCCGACGCGACGCGCAAGGCGGTCGGTCAGGTGTGGGGGCCGATCATCGCCAGCACGCTGGTGCTGGTGGCGGTGTTCGTGCCGATGGCGATGTTCCCCGGGTCCAGCGGCGCGATCTACCGGCAGTTCTCCATCACGCTGTCGGTGGCCATCGTCGTGTCGACCGTACTGGCGCTGTCGCTGGGCGCGGCCCTGTGCGCCACGTTGCTCAAACTGCCGGACGGCCAGCCGCCCAAGGGCAGGATTTCGAAGGGCAAGCAGTGGGTCTTCGACAAGTTCAACGGCGGCTTCGATGCGATGACGCGGCAGTATGTGCGGGCGGTGGAACACATGCTGCTGCGGCCGCTGCGCTGGATGCTGATCTTTCTGGGCGTCTGCGGGCTGACGATCTTTTTGTTTTCGCGCCTGCCGGGCGGCTACCTGCCGCTGGAAGACCAGGGCTACTTCTTCGTGTCGTACACCGGCGCGCCTGGCACCACGGCCGACCAGACCGAGGCCGCCGTGCAGCAGGCCGAAAGCCAGCTTCGGCAATTGCCGGCCGTGCGCAACGTGGCGTCCGTGGTGGGGTTCAATTTCTTCGGGCAGGGGCAAACGGCCGCGCTGTCATTCGTGGACCTGCACCCATGGAGCGAGCGCCCCGATCGCAGCGAGGCAGTCGATGCGCTGGTGGGGCGCAGCAATCTGGCTTTCCGGTCGATTCCGCAGGCAATGATCTTCGCGCTGAATCCGCCGCCCATTCCGTCGATGGGCAATGCGTCGGGTTTTTCGATGAAGGTGCAGGACCGCACAGCGCAGGGCGGCGCGGGCCTGGCTGCCACCGGCGCGGCAATGATCGCGGCCGCCGCGGCCAGCCCCGTGCTGACCGGCGTGCGGCTGGACGGCATGCCGCCGGGGCCGCGCCTGTATGTGGAGATCGATCGTGTCCACGCCCGCGCGCTGGGCCTGCAGGTGGCGCAGGTCAACCAGGCGCTGACGCTGGCGTTCGGGTCGAATTACGTCAACGACTTCCTGCATGACGGCTCGGTGCAGCGGGTGTTCATCCAGGCTGAGGCCGACCAGCGCATGCAGCCGCAGGACATTGCCGCCTTGCAGCTGCCGAACAACCGGGGCGAGATGGTGCCGTTCTCCGCGTTTTCGCGGATGCGCTGGATCGACGGCCCGCAGCAGTTGGAACGCTACAACGGCTTTCCGTCGATCACGATCTCGGGCGAGGCGGCCGCCGGCCGCTCCAGCGGTGTGGCGCTGGCCGAGATGGAGGCCATTGCCGGACGCGTCCTGCCGCAAGGCATCACCTACGAATGGACCGGCACCGCGTACGAGGAGCGGCAGGCGGGCAATCAGGTGGCGCTGCTGCTGGGCCTGTCGCTGATCGTGGTGTTCCTGCTGCTGTCGGCGCTGTACGAGAGCTGGTCTGTGCCGGTGTCCGTGCTATTGATCCTGCCGTTCGGCATTCTGGGCGCGGCCGCGTTCACGCTGGGGCGGGGCATGTCGGCGGACATCTATTTCAATATCGGGCTGGTCACGATCATCGGCCTGGCCGCCAAGAACGGCATCCTGATCGTGGAGTTCGCGCTGAAAGAGGAATTGGAAGGGCGCGACCGCAAGGAGGCTGTGGTCGATGCCGCCCGGCAGCGCCTGCGCCCCATCATCATGACCAGCATCACCTTCGTGCTGGGCATGCTGCCGCTGGTGCTGGCCACCGGCGCGGGCGCGGCCAGCCGGCAGGCAGTGGGCACCAGCGTGATGGGCAGCATGCTGACCGCCACGCTGTTCGGTGTGTTCTTCACGCCGCTGTTCTACATGGTTGCGCGGCGCTGGTCGGGACCGCGCAAGAATAAAGACAAGCCGGCAGCCAGCGTTCCAGCCAAGGCCGAAGAGCGGGGAGAAAACCCATGAGGCCGGCGCGCATTGCCATCGTGGCGCTGATGGGCTGGGTGCTGTCCGCCTGCAACTTCGCGCCAGAGCACCGCCAGCCAGAAGTCGCGACGCCTGCGGAGTTTCCCGGCGAAGTCCCGCCGGACGCCGTGGCGGCGCAGGACGTGACGTGGGAGCAGTTCTTTGGCGATGCGCAACTCAAGCGCCTGATCGCCCGGTCGCTGGAACTGAACCAGGATCTGGCCGCCGCGACTGCCCGGATCGAGCAGGCGCGTGCCTTCTACCGCATCGAACGCGCCAACCAGTTGCCGCAATTGGACGCCGGCGCGGCAGCGTCGCGCAACCAGCAGCCGCTTGCCGTGCTGGACCCGGCACTGGCGGGCTCGCGGCAGACGGTGCAGTTCAACCAGTTCAGCGCCCAGGTAATGGTCTCGTCCTTCGAGCTGGATTTCTGGGGACGCGTGCGCAACATGACTGCGTCGGCGCTGCAGCAATACCTGGCGACTGTCGAAGGTCGGCGTGCCTTCCGCCTGTCACTGATCGCGAACGTGGCCTCGACCTATTACGACGCCCGGGCCGGTGAGGAGGGCATCTCGCTGGCGCAGCGCACGGTGGACACGCGCAGCTATGCGTTGGGCGTCGCGAAGGACCGGCTGGACGCGGGCGTGACGTCGCTGGTGGACTTCGAGCAGTCGGCCATTTTGCTGACGCAGGCGCAGACCCAGCTTGCGGAGTGGCAGCGCGCCACGGCGGCGCACTGGAACCGGTTGTGGGTGCTGGTGGGTGAAGACCTGCAGCGGGAGATGAGCGGCGGCCAGCCCATCGAGGCGGCGGGGCAGTTCGATGCGCTGAGTCCTGGCTTGCCGTCGTCGCTGTTGATCGTAAGACCCGACATCCGTCAGGCGGAAAACCGCCTGCGCAGCGCCAACGCCAACATCGGCGCCGCGCGCGCGGCCTTGTTTCCGCGCATCGCGCTGACCGGTTCGCTGGGCTATGCGTCCACCGAGCTGTCCGACCTATTTTCCTCGCCCAGCCAGATCTGGAACATCGGCGCGGGGATCGGTTGGCCGATCTTCGACTACGGGCAGCGGCGTGCGGCGGTGGACCTGGCCACGGCGCAGCGCGATGAACTCATCGCCAACTACCGCAAGACGGTGCAGACGGCGTTCAGCGAGGTGGCCACCGCGCTGGAGAACCGCAAGCGCTTCCGGGAGCAGGTGACCGCGCAGGAAACGGCGATCCAGGCGCAGCGCCGGCTGGCCGAGACCGCCGAGCTTCGCTACATGAACGGCATCTCGATCTACCTCGAAGTCGTCGACGCGCGCCGTGGCCTGTTCAACGCGGAGCAGCAGATGCTGACGCTGCGGGCCTCGCAGCTTCAGAACGGGGTGTCGCTGTATGTGGCGCTGGGCGGCGGGGATGAGCAGCCGGAGGTGGTGATGGCGGGATCGCCGCCGGCTGGGGTGGCGCCGGCTGTTGAAGCGCCGGCCACCTCGACCCCCGTTCCGCCACCCGGCGTAGGAGCGCCCCAGTGAACGCCGGCAAGCCCGTCAGCACCGGCCAGCGCCCGTGGTGGCGCAGGCTTCGGAAGGCCGTGTTCATCATTGCTGGTCTCGCGGTGCTGGTCGTCGTCACGCTCATGGGCGTGCGCCTTTACGACATCCAGCAGGGCCCACCGCTGGCCGCCTGGCACACGTATGTGCCGCAAGAACTCGACGCCGAACGCCTGGACCGCAGCTCCTGGGACGACTACCTGGCGCACGAGGACGCGCTATTCGCACTGGTCCGGCAGAACGTGGGCGACAAGCTGCTGCCCGAGGACAAGGTGGACAGCAACCGCTATTTCGCGGACGCCAAGGTGTACCCCGAGCATTTCGCGCACGACTGGAACCGGTCATTCGTTCTGATGCCGCCCGGCGAACCGCAGGGCGTGGCCGTGCTGCTGCATGGCCTGACGGACTCGCCCTACAGCCTGCGGCACGTCGCCGCGCATTACCAGTCCGTCGGTTACGTGGCGATCGCCATCCGGATGCCGGGCCACGGCACGGTGCCGGGCGGGCTGACGGACGCGCACTGGGAGGACTGGGCGGCGGCAACGCGCCTGGCGGTCCGTGAAGCGCGCCGCCGGGTGCCCGCGCCCAAGCCGCTGCACATGGTGGGCTTTTCCAACGGCGGGGCGCTGGCGCTGATGCACACGCTGGACGCGCTGGACAATCCCGAGCTCGACAAACCCGACCGCCTGGTGCTGCTCTCGCCGATGGTCGGCATCACGTCGTTCGCGCGGTTTGCGGGCGTGGCCGGTCTGCCTGCGATCCTGCCCGCGTTCGCGAAGGCGGCGTGGCTAAGCATCGTGCCGGAGTTCAACCCCTTCAAGTACAACTCGTTCCCCGTCCACGCGGCCCGCCAGTCGTTCGATCTGACGCAGACGCTGCAGGACCGGCTGGTCGCGCAGCAGCGATCCGGCGGCCTCGAACGGCTGCCGCCCATCATCACGTTTCATTCGGTGCTGGACTTCACGGTCAGCACGCGCGCGCTGATCAATGCCCTGTACGCGCGCCTGCCCGCCAACGGCAGCGACCTGGTGCTGTTCGACCTGAACCGCGCCACCAAGCTCGGGCCGCTGTTCCGCCGCGGTGTGGCCTGGCAGATGGCGGGCACGCTGCCCGGCGAAAAGCGCAACTACCGCCTGACGCTTGTCACCAACGCCAGCCCCACGTCCAGCGCCATGATCGAGCGCGTCATCGAGCCAAACGCCACCGCGGTCGTGGAACGCGCCATTGGCATGGACTACCCGCGCGAGGTCTATTCGCTGTCGCACGTGGCGTTGCCGTTTCCGACCGACGACGCGCTGTACGGCACGCACCCGGACAACATCGAGGAATTCGGCATCAGCCTGGGCGCGATGTCCATGCGCGGCGAGGTCGGGGCTTTCGTGATCGGCATGGATACGCTGACCCGGCTGACTTCCAATCCGTTCTATGCCTATCTGGTCAAGCGCGTTGATGGGGTGATACCAAGATGATGTCCTTCGCACTGTCCGGCATCTTCGCCATCCTGCTGCTGGGCCTCCTGTACCTGGCCAGCCCCGTGTTCGTGCCGTTGACGTTCGCACTGTTTGTGATCTGCCTGGTCGCGCCGCTGCGCCAGTACCTCGGCCGCAGAATGCCCGCGCCGCTCGCCGCGATCCTGGCGCTGGTGGTGACGCTGGTCGTGTCGGTGGTGTTCCTGTCGCTGGCGGCCTGGGGTTTCAGCCTGGTCGCGCAGTGGGTCATGGCCAACGCCGCCCGCTTCCAGCGCCTGTTCACGCTGGAGACCGAGACCCTGCATCCACATGGCGCGATGGCGATCCAGATGTTCCAGGACAGCTTCAACGTGTCATGGCTGGTGCGGGCGATCCAGGAGGTGGCGCTGCGGATCAACAGCATGCTGGGGATGATCTTCATCGCCTTTGTCTTCATTGCGCTCGGGCTGTTCGAATTGGACGAGGCACCCGGCCGGCTGACGCGCCTGTTGGGCGAGGCAAGGGCAAAGCGGTGGCTGGCGGTCGCGCGCGAGGTGGCGAGCAAGCTGCGCTGGTACATGGTGATCCGCACGATCGCCAGCGTGCTGACCGGGGTGACGGTCTGGCTGTTCGCGATCTACGCCGGACTGGAACTGGCGACAGCCTGGGGCGGACTCGCGTTCCTGCTGAACTACATCCCGTTTCTCGGACCGCTGGTGGCGACAGTGTTTCCGGCGTTCTTCGCGTTCGTGCAATACGGATCGCTGCAGACGAGCATTCTGGTGCTCGTCGTCTTGAACTGCATCCAGATCGTCTACGGCTGCTATCTGGAGCCGCGTCTTGCCGGCAGCGCGTTTTCGCTGTCGCCGCTGATGGTGATGTTTGCGGTGTTTTTCTGGGGGTTGGTGTGGGGCATACCGGGCACGTTCATCGGCGTGCCCCTTCTTATCACGATGACCACGGTGTACGGCGCCGGCCGCAGTTTGCGCGTCACGCGCGGCTGAGCCGCCTCGCCCGGGCAGCATCCGGGAAGGCGGCCGACCTGCTCACGTCTTTGCTCAATATTGGAGGTGCATGATGGAAAGCAGTACTCCCAAGAAGCTTGGATTGCTTGCCCTGACGGGCATGGTGGTAGGGTCGATGATCGGCGCCGGGATCTTTTCGCTGCCCAGAACCTTTGGCGGGGCGACGGGCGTGGTCGGGGCCGTCATCGCGTGGATCATCGCGGGCGCCGGCATGTACACGCTGGCGCGCGTGTTCCAGTCGCTGGCCGAGCGCAAGCCCGACCTTGACGCAGGCGTCTTCGCCTACGCCAAGGCCGGGTTTGGCGACTACCTCGGCTTTCTGTCCGCGTTCGGCTACTGGATCGGAAGCTGCATCGGCAACGTGTCGTACTGGGTGCTGATCAAATCCACGCTGGGCGCCTTCTTTCCCATCTTCGGGGACGGCAACACGGTCATCGCCATCGCCGTGGCGTCCGTGGGGATCTGGCTGTTCCACTTCATGATCCTGCGCGGGGTGCAGCAGGCGGCGTTCATCAACGCCGTGGTGACGGTGGCCAAGATCATCCCGATCGTGGTGTTCATCATCGTGCTGTTCGTGGCGTTCAAGCTTGACCTCTTCCGCATCAATTTCTGGGGCGAGATGAGCGGCTACGGCCTGTTCGAGCAGGTGCGGCGAACCATGCTGGTGACCGTCTTCGTCTTTCTCGGCATCGAGGGCGCCAGCGTGTACTCGCGCTTTGCGTCCCAGCGCTCGCACGTGGGGGTGGCCACGCTGATCGGCTTTGTGACGGCGCTGCTGCTGATGGTGCTGGTCTCGCTGCTGCCCTATGCCGCCATGCAGCAGAGCGACATCGCCGCGCTGCGCCAGCCGTCCATGGCCGGGGTGCTGGAGTCGGTGGTCGGGCCGTGGGGCGCGGTGTTCGTCAGCGTGGGTCTCTTGATCTCGGTGCTGGGCGCATACCTGGCCTGGTCGCTGATCTGCGCCGAGGTGATGCACGCGGCTTCCAAGAACGAAGACATGCCGCGCGCGTTCGCCCGCGAAAACAAGAATGGCGTGCCGGTCGTGGCGCTGTGGGTGACCAACATCATCGTGCAGCTTTTCGTCATCAGCACGTACTGGTCGCGCGACGCCTTCTCGCTGATGCTGAGCCTGACCAGCGCGATGTCGCTGATTCCCTATCTGCTGGTGGCGGGATTCGGCTGGCAGCTCGCCAAGCGCGGCGAAACCTATGTCGGCGGCAAGCACCAGAAGCGGGATCTGACGCTTGCCAGCATCGCGGCCGTCTACACCCTCTTCATGATCTTTGCCGGCGGCCTGAAGTTCCTGCTGCTGTCGGCGCTGTTGTATGCGCCCGGGTCGGTCCTGTACTTCTGGGCCCGGCGCGAGCAGGGCCGGAAATTCTTCACCGGTTGGGAGTTGGTCGTTTTCATCGTGGCATGCGTCGGAGCCGTGGCCGCCATTGTCGGCCTCGTCTACGGCTGGATTGCCATCTAACGTCTGGGAGCTAGTCATGGCTGATACCGAGGAATTTGGAGTCCATTCAGAAGTCGGGCAATTGCGCACGGTGATGGTCTGCGCGCCGGGACGCGCCCACGAGAGATTGACGCCCTCCAATTGCGATCAACTGCTGTTTGACGATGTCATGTGGGTCGACAACGCGAAGCGCGACCATTTCGACTTCATGACGAAGATGCGGGACCGGGGCGTGGACGTCGTGGAAATGCACAACCTGCTGGCCGAAACGGTCGCTATTCCCGAAGCGAAGAAGTGGATCCTGGACAACCAGGTCGTCGCGAACCAGGTTGGCCTGGGCCTGCTGGACGAGATCCGCAGCTACCTGGATGGCTTGCCCGCGCGCAAGCTGGCAGAGACGCTGATCGGCGGGCTGTCGACCGAGGAGTTTCCCGAGTCGATCGGCGGCGAACAGCTCATGCTCATCAAGGAGGCCGCCGGCGTCACGGAATACCTGTTGCCGCCGCTGCCCAACACGCTGTACACGCGCGACACCACCTGCTGGATCTACGGCGGCGTCACGCTCAATCCGCTTTACTGGCCGGCGCGGCACGAAGAGACGATCCTCACGTCGTCGATCTACAAGTTCCATCCACGCTTTGCCGGCAAGGTGAACGTCTGGTGGGGCGACCCCACGGCGGATCACGGGCTGGCCACGCTGGAAGGGGGCGATGTCATGCCCATCGGCAACCGCACGGTGATGATCGGGATGAGCGAGCGCACCTCGCGCCAGGCCATCAGCCAGCTCGCGGCCAGCCTGTTCGCCAAGGAGGCGGCGGACCGGGTGATCGTGGCGGCCATGCCGAAGCTGCGCGCGGCCATGCATCTGGACACCGTGCTGACCTTCGCGGACCGCGATTGCGTGCTGATGTACCCGGACATCGTAAACAACGTCCAGGCCTTCTCGTACCGGCCGGGCAGCGCCCCGGGGTCGCTGGAGCTGCACAAGGACAAGGGGTCGCTGGTGGACGTGATCGGCGAGGCGCTGGGCGTCAAGAAGATGCGTGTCGTCGAGACCGGCGGCAACGCCTATGTGCGCGAACGCACCCAGTGGGACAGCGGCGCCAACCTGGTCTGCATCTCGCCCGGGGTCGTGCTGGCGTATGACCGCAACGTCTACACCAACACGCTGCTGCGCAAGGCGGGTGTCGAGGTCATCACCTTCGTCGGCGCCGAACTGGGCCGGGGCCGCGGCGGCGGGCACTGCATGACGTGCCCGATCTCGCGGGATCCCGCCTAGCGGACACGGCCGCGCGTGGCCGTCCCCGCGGGGGCGGCCGCGCGGGCGCGCAACCAGCGGATCGCTTTCAGGAGAAGAACGTGAGCGGGGAAACTGCCAAACTTTCTCGCATGGCGCTGGCCGCCATGGTGGTGGGGTCGATGGTGGGGGCGGGGATCTTTTCGCTGCCCAGCGTCTTTGCGCGCAATACCGGTCCGGTGGGCGGCCTGGTGGCCTGGGCCATTGCGGGCACGGGCATGTTGACGCTGGCCATGGTCTTCCAGTTCCTGTCGCGCCGGCGTCCCGACCTGGACGCGGGCATATTCGCGTATGCCAAGGCTGGATTCGGCCTGTACCTGGGCTTTCTGGCGGCGCTGGGCTACTGGACGGCCGCCTGCTTGGGCAACGTCAGTTACTTCGTCATCTTCAAGGGGACGCTGGGCGCCGTGCTGCCGTTCTTCGGCGACGGCGATACCGTGTCGGCCGTGCTCGTGTCGTCGGTGCTGCTGTGGTCCACCCATTTCCTGATCCTGCGGGGCATCCGGCAGGCCGCGGGCATGAACACGATCGTCACCATCGCCAAGGTGGTGCCGATCGCCATCTTCATCGCCTTCGCCGCCTTTGCCGTGGATCTGGATGTGCTGCGCGCAAACATTGCCGAAGGGCTCAGCGGCGAGGGCAAGGGCAGTCTCTTCGAGCAAGTGCGCAACACGATGCTGGTCACGGTGTTCGTGTTCCTGGGGGTGGAGGGCGCCAGCGTTTACTCCCGTTACGCCAAGCGCCGCGAGGACGTGGCGGTGGCCACCATTGTGGGATTCCTGCTGGTGTTGGCGCTGCTGGTGCTGGTGACGATGCTGTCGTATGGGGTGCTGCCGCGCGCGGAACTGGCGTCGCTGCGTAATCCTTCGATGGCGGGCGTGCTGCGGGCGGTGGTCGGACCGTGGGGCAGCATGCTGGTCAGTGTGGGACTGATGGTGTCGGTGGCGGGCGCCTACCTGGCGTGGATTCTGCTGGCCGCGGAAGTGCTGCGCGCCGCGGCGGGCGCAGGCATCATGCCGTCGGTCCTGGCGCGAGAGAACCGCCATGGCGTGCCCGCGGCGGCGCTCTGGCTCAGCAATGGCATCGTGCAGCTCTTTCTGATCGTCACGCTCTTCACCGAGGACACGTTCGTGCTCCTGAAGAACATGGCCAGTTCGATGAGCCTGATTCCGTACTTCTTCGTGGCGGCGTTCGGCCTGATGCTGGCGCTGCGCGGCGAAACCTATGACGGCTGGAGCCGGCGGCGCAAGATCGAACTGGGGCTGGCGGTGGTGGCCACGGTCTATGCGGCGGGGCTGGTGTATGCGGGCGGCTTCCGGTACTTCGTCCTCTCGTGCGTCATCTACGCGCCCGGCACCATCCTCTTCCTGATTTCGCGCCGGGAGCAGCGCGGCAACATCTTCGCGCCGTACGAGTGGCCGATCCTGCTGATCGTGCTGGTGTCCTGCGGCATCGGCGTGTGGGCGATAAGCACGGGCAACAGGGCGTTCTAACCGACAGGAAAAGGGCAGCACGGCAATGAGCAGCGAACTGGCGATTGTCCTTACCATTCTTTGCGCGGCGGTCGTGCTGTTCGTCATCGGACGGCCCCGTTCGGACGCCGTGGCGCTGCTGGTCATGCTGCTGCTGCCGCTGAGCGGCACGGTGACCTACCGCGAGGCGCTGGATGGCTTTTCGAACCCCGCCATCATCCTGATCGCATGCCTGTTCGTGGTTGGAGAGGGGCTTGTCCGCACCGGCGTCGCGCAGGCCGTGGGCGATCTGTTGCTGCGGCACGGCGGCAAGAGCGAGGGCTGGCTGGTGCTGCTGGTGATGGGGGCGGTGGGGTCGATGGGCGCCGTGATGAGCTCCACGGCCGTGGTCGCCATCTTCATCCCCATCGTGCTGCGGATCGCACGCAAATCCGGCATGGCTGCCCGGCGGATCTTGATGCCGATGGGCACGGCGGCGGCCATCAGCGGCATGCTGACGCTGGTGGCGACCACGCCCAACCTGGTGCTCAACAGCGCGCTGGGCTATGCGGGCTATGAGGGATTCGGCTTCTTCGACTTCACACCGATCGGCGTCGTCGTGCTGGCGGGCGGCATTGCCTACATGTTGTTTGCGCGCAAGCTGATCGACGCAGGGCAGGGGCCGCGCGCCTTGAACCGGCCCAGCCTGGGCGACTGGGCCACCAAGTATTCCCTGCAGAACCGGGCATGCCGCCTGGTCGTGCAGGACGATTCCGACCTCGTGGGACGCCGGCTCGGGCTGTGGGCGGGCGAACTTGGCAAGGCGGCGTTCGTCATCGCGATCGAGCGCAACACGCGGTTTGAGCGGGCCGTCATGCGCCCGACGGCGGACGACGTGCTGGAGGCGGGCGACATCCTGCTGCTCGACATGGATTCAGAGGGCTTCGATATCGACGGCTTTTGCGGCCGGCATCACCTGAAGCGGCTGGCGATGTCCGGCGTGTACTTCACGGACCAGGCCCGCGACGTGGGCATGGTCGAGGTCATCATCCCCTCGGAGTCGCGGCTGGACGGCGCGAACGCGCGCGACTCCGTGGTGCTGGCGCGGCATGGGCTCTTCGTCGTCGGGCTGTGGCGCGGCAAGGAGGCCAAGCGCGACCTGCCGGACGTGAAGATGCGCGTGGGCGACACGCTGCTGGTGGTCGGGCCGTGGGCGGGCATCTTTTCCCTGCAGGCGGAAGAGCACGATCTGGTCAGTCTGGCGATGCCGGTCGAAGCCGATTCGCTGGTGCCGGTTGCCAATCGCGCCATCCACGCGCTGTTCTCGCTGGCGACGGTGGTTTTCCTGATGCTGACCGACTGGGTGCCCAACGTGATGGCGGGGCTGATCGGCGCCCTGATGATGGGCCTCTTCGGCTGCGTGACGCTGGACGTGGCGTACCGGTCGATCAACTGGCGGGCCCTGATCCTGATCGTGGGCATGCTGCCGTTTGCGTTGGCGCTCAAGCGCAGCGGCGGCGTGGATCTCGCCGCACAGTTCCTGCTGCACTATTCGGGCGATTGGGGCATCTACGGGCAGTTGGCGCTGGTGTTCGTGGCGACGGTGACGCTGGGCGTGGTGGTTTCCGGCACGGCCACCGCCGTGCTGATGGGCCCAGTTGCGATCAGCATCGCCGAAAGCCTGCACGCCTCGCCCTATGCGTTTGCGATGACGGTGGCCATCGCGTCGTCTGCGGCGTTCATGTCGCCGGTGTCCACGCCCTCCAATGCGCTGGTCAGCGTGGCGGGCGGCTTCGGATTTGCCGATTACCTGAAGATCGGGACGCCGCTGGCCTTGTTTTCCCTGGTGGTCAGCGTGACGCTGATTCCGATCCTGTTTCCGTCCTGAGGGCGGATGACCCCACCCAGAGGTTCGATCATGTTTGTCAGGACTGGCATTGCAATCACGGCCGCATCGCTGATTCTTGGCGCTTCGCTGGCGCATTCCCATGGCCTGCCCGCGGCGCCGAATGGCGCGCCGCCGCCGACCGCGCAGGCCGCGCCGGATTCGCGGATCCTGTTTGAAAACGTGCGCGTCTTCGATGGCCTGTCGGGCGATCTGAGCCCCGCAAGCAGCGTGCTGGTCCACGGCAACGTCATCGAGAAAGTGTCGAGGGACAAGATTGCCGCTGACGGCGCGCGCGTCATCGACGGCGGCGGCCGCACGATGATGCCGGGGCTGATCGACATGCACTGGCACAGCATGTTCGTGGGCGTGCCGATTGCGGTGGCAATGACGCAGGACCCCACGTATCTCAACATCGTCGCGGGCGTCGAGGCGCGGAAGACGCTGATGCGCGGCTTCACCACGGTGCGCGACCTGGGCGGCTCGGCCTTCAGCCTGAAGCTGGCGGTGGACCAGGGCGTGATCCCGGGCCCGCGCATCTATCCGTCGGGCGCGATGATCAGCGTGACCAGCGGGCATGGCGATTTCCGCTCGATGGCGGACCTGCCGCGCACCCTGGGCGCGCCGGCGTCGCGGCACGACCTGGCGGGCGACAGCACCATTGCCGACAGCCCCGACGAAGTGCGCCTGCGCACGCGCGAACAGCTCATGCAAGGCGCGACGCAGATCAAGCTGACGGGCGGCGGCGGCGTGTCGTCGCCGCACAGCCCGCTGGATGTGGTGACGTTCACCGAACCGGAGCTGCGCGCGGCCGTGGACGCCGCGACGGACTGGGGCACCTACGTGGCGGTGCACGCCTACACGCCCACGGCCATCCAGCGCGCCATCAAGGCGGGCGTGCAGAGCATCGAGCACGGCAGCATGATGGACGAGGAAACGGCGCAGCTGATGGCGCGCGCCGGCGTGTGGCTGAGCACGCAGCCCTTTCCGGACGAACTGGCCGACGCCTTTCCGCGCGGGTCGGACCAATGGCTAAAGGCGCAGGAGGTCTTTGCGGGCACCGATCGGACCTACCAGTTGGCGATCAAGCACAAGCTCAAGACCGCGTTCGGCACGGACATCCTGTTTTCAAGCCAGCTGGCCGAGCAGCAGGGCAGGATCCTGGCAAGCCTGACGCGGTGGTACACCCCCGCGCAGACGCTCATCATGGCAACCGGCACGAACGCGGAGCTGCTGAAACTGTCAGGCAAGCGCAATCCCTATCGTGGCGACCTGGGCGTCGTGCGCGAAGGCGCGCTGGCCGACCTGCTGCTGGTCGATGGCGACCCGATTCAGGACATCAAGCTGATCGGCGATCCGGACAAGAACTTCCTGGTCATCATGAAGGACGGGGTGATCTACAAGGATGCAGTGCCGGCTCGCTGAGTTCCTGGTCGATGCCCGGCACGCCGCGCCGGATGTTGCGCGAGTAATCGGCGGGATCGGCGGTGGCGCGGGCGCGGTCCGTGTAGCGGCCCCGGCGCCGGTATTCGCCGGTGCTGTCCGCCCCGCGCAGCGCATTGAGCTTGTACAGGTACTCCGGCAGGTAACCCGATAAAAGCTGGCGGTAGTCCATCGGCAGTCCGGGCACAATGCGCCGCGCCATCTGGAACACGATCGACGTGCAATTGGCGGTCAGCGTGTGATAGAAGCGCGGCGAGGCGCGCAGCCGGTTGGCGGCGTCCACGTAGGCAAGAAAGAGTTCGCGCGGCGCGCCCTTGGGCATGTGGATGCGGTACAGGTAGCCGTCCTCGCCCCGGACGTTCGTGCGCACGCGCAGGCAGTCTGCTTCAGCCGCCGCGATCACGCTCAGCTCGTACTGCTTGAAGAAGCCGCCGATCTCGGAAAACCGGTCGCCCTGCTTGCGGCGGATTTCCACCGAGAACACCACGTGATCGTCGTCGCCGAAGCCGAACGACACCAGTGCGTGGGCGATGGCGGGATGGCCCCAGTACGACAGGGCGACGTCCACGGATTGCAGGGTTTCCAGCGCATAGCGGCGGGTTTCCCAGCGGGGCGTGAAGTCGGTGCGCGAGCGCCAGTCGAAGTTGCGCACGTTGTGCAGCGTGACGGTGCTGCCATCGACGTCGCCATGGGTTTGGCGGGCGACCTCGGCAATCCAGGGGCGGTCGTTGGACGGACGGATGCGCAGCCACCAGCCCAGCAGAACGGCCAGCGCCGCGCCATGCAGAATCAGGCCGGGCCACCAGCGCGGCCACACCAGCCCGGCGAGGGCGGCCAACGCCAACAGCACCCATGCCAGCATCGCGACGCGCTTCCACACCGATGAAAGCGGCGCGCGGATCCATAACGCCAGCGCACCCCAGCCCGCTTCCAGCGCAATGGCGATGCCCAACAGGATGGAAGCCGTCATTGCGCTCCTTGGGCGGCGGTAGCGCCGCGCACTGCAATCAGAAGGTGCCGACCGTGACCAGTCGGTCGGATTCGAACATGGCGGCCGGGGAGATGATGGGTTCTTCCCACGGGATGTTCTTGCCGTAGCGTTCCCGCATCTTGGCCTGCACGGCTGGCGATGTCAGATCGAAGCTCTTCAGCGGCGCCAGCGCGCCCACCTTCACGTCCAGCACGCGCTGATAGATCTTCCACACCAGTTCGGAGCAGTAGATCTGATCGTCCGACCAGGCGAACACCAGATCGTAGGGCTTGCCGACGTAGGCGGCGCCGGCCTTCGCCAGCCGATCGCGCGCGTCGGGCGTCAGCAGCGACGTGTCGCGCAGCCGCTTGACCACGTAATGGCCGCGCTCGCCTTGCGCGGCCCATTGGGAGAGGGGGGTGTAGCTGACGCGTGCCGCGGCCTCAAGCACGTAGGGCTGGCCTTGGCGCGTCACGATCATGCCCATGTGGCTGTAGGGCGAATGCGTGGCTTGCTGGATGGCCAGGCTTTGCGCCGACCGGGATTGCTGGAACACCATGTCGCCGGTCTGGATGTCGGGCGCCGCGGCGGCCGCCATGGAGAGCGCGGACAGCGTCGTCAGCGCGGCCGCACAGACCGTTGTTGCCAGCCTCACGAGCGAGCCCGTCCGGCCGCAGGTGTCTGCTTTTTTGCGCGCGGCTTGGCCGCGGGTTTTTCTTCCTTGGGCGGCGTGTCGAACTCTTGTTTGTTGCGTTCGCCGCGTGGCGTGTTTTCAGGGTGGGGTTTGGGAAATGCCCAGGGCTTCGTTTTCTGATCCATTGCATGTACTCCTTGCACAGGCGGAACAGTAGCATTAGCCGGTGGCCCTGAGTAAGTGAGGGTTGACGTCAATATTCATCACATCGTGATATGAAGGCGAAAAATGTCCGCCGCGCGTCATTGGGTCTTAGGTATTTCCGTGACCCAGATGCGGTCGAACTGCTCGCGGACCCGGCGCGCCCAATCGTCGATGGCGCTTTGCACGTCGGCGGCGGTGGGCTTGCGGTTTTCCGGCAGGTTGCTGCCCGTGACCGCGCCCAACGATGCGATCAGCAATTGATTGGTGGTGGCATCACGCGCAGAGGCTTCGATCAGCAGCCGCGCGGATTGGTCGCGCAGGCCTGCTGCCTTGGCGGTCTGGCCCAGCACATAACCGATCGGCACGTCCTCGCCCGGCCATACCCAGATGCGGCCGCCACATCATTCTTCTGGCCATGCGAAAACGCTGTCGTGCCGGACCCGGCCAGCGCTACGATGGGTGGGTGCACATAGAAGGGGGGAAACTCTATGGACACCGCCAACGAATGGTATGCCGCGGTCAAGGAATGGCAGCGGGCACGTGACGAACTGACCGACGCAATCGCCGCGATCCAGTGGCCCAGTCCCACGCCCGGTTGCCTGGAAAACTACGACCGCGCCTTTGCGCATGAGACCGAGGCGCGCGAGCACATGAACGCCGCCTATGAGCGATCCCGACGATAGCGCCCGAACGGCCTGACCGGCGTTGGGCGGCGCGCCATGGGCATGGCTCCATGAAAGGCTGATTGTGTGGCTCTTTCAGTGGTGCCACGTGCGCGGTATGTTGTCGCTTTCCTACCTTTTCCCTGCGCCGCCATCATGTATCTGCCGTCCGCCTTCCGCGAAGATTCGCTGGACATCCAGCACGAGTTCATCCGCGCCCACCCGCTAGGGGTCGTCTTCACCAGCGGGGAGGGCGGGCTGATGGCCAATCACATCCCCTGTCTGCTCTATCCCGACGGCCCGCACGGCGTCCTGCGCCTGCACGTGGCGCGCGCCAATCCGCAGCTTGCCGAGCTGGCCGCGGGGCGCGAATGCCTGGTCGCCTTTCATGGCGCGCAGGCCTACATCACGCCGTCCTGGTACGCGACCAAGGCTGAAACGCACAAAGTCGTGCCGACCTGGAACTTCGTGGCCGTGCACGTGTGGGGCACACCGGTGATCCAGGATGATCCGGCCTGGCTGCGTGCCCAGCTCGAGGCGCTGACCGACAGCCAGGAGAAAGCGCGCGTCCAGCCGTGGCGCGTGGACGAGGCGCCCGCCGACTTCATCGCGGCGCAGATGCGCGCCATTGTCGGCATCGAGATTCCCATTGCCCGCATCGAAGGCAAGTGGAAGGTCAGCCAGAACCGCAACGCGGCGGATCGCGAGGGCGTGGCCGAAGGCCTGGTCAGCGAACGCGGCGATGCGGTCATGGCCGGTCTGGTCGCACGGCGTGGCGGGAGCGCCTGAGGCATCAGCGCGCGCCGCGCTTCGCGTGCGCGCCACGGCCGACCGCAAAGCACACGATGGCGGCAGCTTGCAGCAGAGCAGCCGCCGCCAGGAAGCCGGGCAGGGCCAACCCGGATGGCTGCAGCAGTGAACGCAGTGCGCCGAACGCCGCGGGCGCAAAGGCATAAGCGCCTTGCGACAGCGCGACGATCAGCGGCACGACGCGTGACGCCTGCTCGCGGGCAAACTCCGTCTGCGCGATCAGGGGCGGCAGCGATGTGGCGTTGCCGATACCCGACCCGAACAGCACGACGCCCGCCCACACCGCCCATGCATGGTCGGCGGCCAGCATCAGCACCAGCGACCCGGCAATCTGCACGGCATACGCCACGCAGGCAACTTTGCGGCGGTCTGCCCCCGGCGGCATCAGCCAGCCGACGAGCGAGCGGCCCGCGATGGCGCTGGCGGTGGCCAGTCCCATTGCCAGGCCTGCCGTCTGCGCGCCCAATAGCGGCGCCAGCAGCGACAGCAGGTGAGCGATCAAACCGATCTGGGCAAACAGCCCCAGCGCCATGCCGGCGGCCAGCGTCACGAATGCCCGGTCGCGGCGCAGCTTGGCCGCAAGCGCGGGTGCGGGCGGTGCGGCGATTGCAGATTGGTAGGGCGGCTCTCCGTCGGGCGACGAATCACCGTCCGGCGCCTGGCCGAGCTGCTGCGGGGTGACCTTGAATACCTTGTGCGACAGCACGGCGATGACGGCGACCATCGTCACGCCGATCCACAGCGCTGCCTGCGCAAAGCCGGCCTGCGCAATCAGGAACACCCACAGCGGCGAAAAGACGATGCCGCCCACGCTGGCGCCGTTGTACGCCATGCCCAGGGCGGCAGGGCGCCGGCGGACGAACCAGGGGGCGATCAGCGCGTTGACGGCCGCGGCGCCCAGCGTCACCCAGCCCATTCCGCTTAACACCGCTGCGCCATAAAGCTGCCACGGCGCCTGCGCCACCGCCCATCCCGCCACACCCAGCGCTAGCAGCGCCGCGCCGCCCGCGGTCGTGCGGGCGACGCCGATGCGCCGGTACAAACGCGGCAGATTGGCCACCACCAGCGTGCCCGCCAGAAAATGCAGCGTGACGGCGCCCGACACCAGTCCGACGCTCCAGCCGGTGCGCTGGACGACGGCGTGCAGGAATACCGGCGGCCCGTAAAAGCCCACGCCCCAGCCGAAAACGGCGAGCACGAAGGTGGCGCAAAGGACTGTCCAGCCGAAAAAGGAAGGGGAGGCGGTCATGGAAGGGCAGGTGGGATGTCGGTTTCGTTGGGGCGAAGTATGCTTACGCCCTACACACAACACTTTGGTCCATACCGAATCATGGATTCCGAGTTCGCCGATATCAACCTGTCCGCCGTCGCGGGCGCCATCGCCGATCCCGCGCGCGCCCGCATGCTGTGCGTGCTGCTGGACGGCCGCGCGCGCACCGCCACGGAGCTGGCCGCGGCCGCCGACATCGGCGCGTCCACGGCCAGCAGCCATTTCCAGCGTCTGCGCGATCAGGGCCTGGTCGAGATGGCCGTACAGGGCAAGCATCGCTACTACCGGTTAGCCAGCGGCGAAGTCGGCCATGCGTTGGAAGCGCTGCTGGTGGTGGCCGGCGCCGAGCGCACCCCATTCAAGCCGACCACACCTTCCGCGCTGCGCGACAGCCGCACCTGCTACGACCACATGGCTGGCACGCTGGCCGTGCGAATCCATGATGCGATGCTGGCCCGGCACTGGTTGCAGCCGGACGGCCGCGATTATCTGCTGACGCCGCTGGGTGAGGCCTCGCTCGCGCAGGTGGGCGTTGATGCCACGCAAGCGCGGCAGCGCCGCCGCCGCTTCGCCTGCGCATGCCTCGATTGGAGCGAACGCCGGTCGCATCTGGGCGGCGCGCTGGGCGCGGCGCTGCTCGATGCGCTGTTGGCGCGCGGCTGGATCAGCAAGGATCTGGACTCGCGCGCGCTGCGCATCACGGCCAAGGGCGAACGGCAGTTCCCGGCCTTCTTTGGCCTTGCCGGCGACCAGCCCGCAGCTCAAAAGGACGCGCATGCAGCAGCCTGATCGCTTCCTTCTCGCCTCTGCCGATCCCTACCGTCCCAACCGGCGGCGTACCCGCACACAAGCTTTCAAGCCGCGGATGCGGCTTTTTTTACGTCTTCCCGTCCCTTGCGGACTGCTTTTCAACCCTGCACAGGAGGTGGCCTTGCCTACGCTGGCCTTGCACGCTTTCCGTCACGTCATGTCGATCGTGACGGAACTGCGCATCGACGTTAACCATAGTCCCCAAGAGGTCGACAAGGAACTCGATGCCATCCACAACCGCATGAATCGTCCGATGGACCGCCTGCATGGATTGCCGGAGGTCAAGACCGACATCCCTGGCATCGTGCTTCGCTACCGCGAAGCCGACGGCGAGTATTACGTGTATGTGGTGGACGTGCGACGCGGCCGGCTGGCGGGCTATACGGTCTTCAACCGCCTGATCGAAGTGGGGCGGCGCGCCGATCCCTACGTGCGCGCCCCGCATTCGAAATACGCTGCGCCATACCAGGGCATGGGGCTGGCGACGGCGGTGTACCGCTGGGCGCTGGATGCGGGGCTCTGCATCCTCAGCGGCGCGCGCCAATCGGTCGGCGCGCATCGTCTATGGATGGGGCTGGCACGCGACTATGCGCTGGGCTTCGTGGACCTTCGATGCAAGCAGCTTACGTATCTGGGACCGGCAGTCAGTGAGAGCGTGCGCGACGATCTGCACACCCGCATGATCCTGCTGGGCCGGGGCTGGCGGCTGGACGATTACAGGCGCGTGACAGGGATGAAAGTGTCCCAGGATGCGCTTTCACAACAGGCCCTAGGGTAATCCCCGGGAAACCGCCTTCGATGCTGCACCGCCCGCAGGCGGTGCAGCCCCGCAAGCCGCGTCAGCGCTACCTTTCGGCGCGAATGCGGTTTTGCTTCCCAGCATTTGAGAAACGGGGACGCGCTTGCGGCAGCGCAACAGTGTTTCTATTTTCTGCTTGGGTTACAAAACTTATCCGAAGTGTCATCAAATCACGGAGTATGCTCGACGGCAGATAGAGGACTACCGAAGTGCATCAGAACAACTTGATCTACAAGGGATACCGCCTCACGGCCAAGGTCTCCCGGGGCAGCGGCGCTATCGAAGTTCCGGCGCAAGCCAGCGGCCCCGTCTTCATCGCATCGGTGATGGTCGTGCAGGCAGGCGCCATCCTTGAAGGCGGCGACGAATATCCCGTACCGCAATTTGCCGGGGGCGGCTTTGTCTACAGCCCACGCGAGGCCGTCCATGCGGCCATCGTGCATGGCCGCGAGATCGTGGACGGCCTGACCAATCTGCCAGCCTGACTCCTGCGGCCCTGACGGCTAGGCCGAAAACACCTCGCGCCAGTCGCGGGTCTTGGCCAGCGTCTGCACGGTGGCGGATTGCTCCAGAATCGTCACGGCTTTCTTGAATTCCTCGGCCGACGCGCCGTCTTCCAGAATCACCATGCGCGAGTTGCGCGCATCGGCCATCTTCACGTCCGACATCTTGCCGTGGGTCTGATAGACCTGCGTCCAGTCCATCTTCTTGCCAGCCTTCAGAGCAATCGGTTCGATGTAAGTCAGGGCGGTGCTGCCCGCCGCGCGCACCGCATACGCAAAGTCCGCCGTGTGACCGCTGCTGCCCTTGGCGCGCGCGCCCTTTACCATGCGGTTCACGCCCACGCCTTCGGCCAGCGCGCGTCCCACCTGGGCGCGGAAGCGCAGTTGGCTGAAACGCGGCATCCACTTGGCGCATTGAAAAGACAGCGCCATTGCCAGCTTCACCGCGTCCCACAACGCTTCCTGCAACTGCTCGTTCGGACCCGATGCCACGATGGCGCCCGACCGGTCGAAGTGGGCAAGGGTGACGCCGGGCGTCTCGTTCAGGATGTCGATGCGCTTTGCCGCCACGTCGATGCCGAAGCTCGACGCATGCATCGCGGTCTCACAGGCGTCGGTCAGGTAGAACGATGACTCGTCCGGATGCGCGATGAAGAAGGCGGCGTGCTGGCCGTCGAGGCCCAGCGTCATGGGAGACACGGCGCGGATGGCGTATTCGCCCGCCGGCAGGACAGTCCAGCCGGAGGCTTCCAGAAAATTGCTCATAGGATCAGTTCGATTTGGCGGCCTTTGAGGGGATGCGCAAAGCCGCCGGCCAGCGTCAGGTTCGCTCGCGGCAGGAAATACTGCATCAGCGCCGCAATGGTGTCCAGCGCGGGCACGACGGGCTCGGCATAGCCTTCGCCTTCCTCGACCCAGATGTGCTCGTGGCTGCGGTCGGCCAGCGGTTTGCGGTACTGCGGCCGGTCGGCGCCCACCAGGCTGGTGTGAAACGAGTCGTCGGTGTCGACGCCGTACACCCGGTGCGGACCCACGAACAGGCTGGCACAGAACGCCTCTGTCAGAAAGATGGTGGCCTGTCCGTGCACGGCCGTGCGGGCGCCCCGGTACATCACGCGAAAGATCACGTCCTCACGCACGTCGCCCTTGATCTTGCAAGGGCTGCTGAACTCCATCCACTGCGCGCTGCCCGCGGCCGGCTTTGGGATCCAGAGGATCGGCTTCGCGGTTTCCTTGGGTTCGGCAAGAATCTCTTGCACCTCATCAACGGTGATTAGCGGTTCGAACTTGTTGGCCATGGAAACAGATAAAGGGTCTTGGGCGCGCGCGGGCAAACCTGCGAGAGGCAAGCGCTGCGCCCGCCGCGCCGCGGAAGAGAAACACGCGCGCGCAGCATTGCGAGGGGGCGTAATCTTACAAGATGAAGACGGCCGGGGTCAGTTGGCTGTATGGATATACAGTTAACGCAGCAGGCCGACGCCGGCTTGGAACCAGAACGCGCCGGTTTAGAGCGAAGTCGCGCCAAACGTGTCGCACTGCTTGATGCTGCCGCTTTCCAGACCGCGCTTGAACCAGCGCACGCGCTGCGCCGAACTGCCGTGCGTGAAGGCATCGGGCACCACGTACCCTTGGCTCTGCTTCTGCAATCGGTCGTCGCCGATGGCGGTGGCTGCCGCCAGCGCTTCCTCGACGTCGCCGCCTTCGAGGATGTTGCGCGCCGCATCCGCGCGCTGCGCCCACAGGCCGGCAAAGCAATCCGCCTGCAGTTCCAGGCGCACCGACAGCGCATTGGCCTGCGAAGGGTTGCGGCGGCGCAGTTGATCCACCTGATCCGAAATGCCCAGCAGGTGCTGCACATGATGGCCGACTTCATGGGCGATCACATACGCCTGTGCGAAATCGCCGGGCGCCTTGAACCGGTTCTGCAGTTCGTCAAAGAACGTCAGGTCTATATAGACCTTGCTGTCGCCCGGGCAATAGAAGGGCCCCATGGCCGATTGCCCGGTGCCGCAGGCCGTGGGCGTGGCGCCCCGAAAGAGCACCAGCTTGGGCTCGACGTACTGGCGGTTCAGTTCCTTTTGGAAGATGGTGTTCCACACGTCCTCGGTTTCGCCCAGCACCTTGGACACGAAAACGGCCTGCGGATCGTTGGCCGGCGGGGCCGTCGCGGGCGCTTGCTGCTGCACCGCCGGGCCTTCGGCCATATCCAGGACCACGCGGGGATCAACACCGAAGTACATTGCGACAAGGGCAAGTACTATCGTGCCTATGCCGATGGTGCCGCGGCCCCCGATTCGCGGGCCGCCCGAACGGCGGTCTTCCACATTGTTGCTCTGGCGCGAATTTCCAAGGCGCATGTTCGTTCTCCGGGGCGGATCGGCGATACCGCCATTTTGCATCGCCGCGCAATTGAGCGGCCTTCAAGGATGTTAGGATAAACCCATGGCTTTGTACTTCTCTGTCCACCCTGCAAATCCCCAGCCGCGGCTGCTCAAGCAAGCCGCGCAATGGCTTAATGACGGGGGCCTGGTTGCCGTTCCCACCGACTCCAGTTACGCCGTCGTCGCGCGCCTGGACGACAAAAATGCCGCCGACGGGCTGCGCCGCCTTCGCGGACTGGACGAACGCCACCACCTTACGGTCCTGTGCCGCGACCTGGCCGAAATCGGCCACTTCGCCCGCGTCGACAACAAGCAATACCGCCTGCTGAAGGCCGCGACCCCCGGCCCCTGGACCTTCATTCTCGAAGCCACCAAGGAAGTCCCGCGGCGCGTTTCGCACCCTTCGCGCAAGACCATCGGCATCCGCGTGCCGGATCACGCCGTCCTCTTGGGCCTGCTGGAACAGGCGGGCTCGCCCCTGCTGTCCACGACACTCATTCCCAAGGATGAAACCGAGGCTTTGAACGACGCCGAGGATATCCGCGCGCGCTACGACCACGATCTGGCCGCCATCATCGATGCGGGCGCCTGCCCGCAAGCGCCCACCACAGTCATCGACCTCACGGGCGACGATCCCCTTGTGGTGCGCCTGGGCCGCGGCGATCCCGCCACTCTCGGACTTGTCTGATTCCTCTCCTCGACTCGATGCACGAGACGCGCCGCGCCGGCGCGTGGCTCATCTACAATCCGGTTCGCCATGAATGACATCATCCAAACCATTGCGGTCTACGCGATACCGGTTGTCTTCGCCATCACCCTGCACGAAGCCGCGCACGGCTACGTGGCGCGCATGCTGGGCGATCCGACCGCCTACCAGGCCGGACGGGTCAGCCTGAATCCGGCGCGCCACATCGACCCCATCGGCACCCTGCTGGTGCCGGTTGCCATCCTGCTGGCCTCCAAGCTCATCGGCGGCTCCATGCTGCTCTTCGGTTGGGCCAAGCCGGTTCCGGTCGACTTCGGCCGCCTGCGCCGTCCCAAGAAAGACATGGCCTGGGTGGCCCTGGCCGGACCGGCCGCCAACCTGTTCATGGCCATTCTGTGGGCCCTGTCGCTGCGCCTGTTCATGGAAAGCGGCCTGCACGAAAGCTTCTGGTTCGAAATGGCCGTCGCGGGCGTCAACGTCAACCTCGTGCTGATGGCGCTGAACCTGCTGCCCATCCTGCCGCTGGACGGCGGCCGCATCCTGTTCAGCCTGCTGCCCAATCGTCTGGCTTGGCAATATTCGAAAATCGAGCCCTATGGATTGATCATCGTCATTGTCCTGCTGGTCACCGATGTGCTCTGGTTATTGATGCAACCGGTGCTCGCGCTGGGAACGACAATCGTTCAGTGGTTTCTGTAAGATTCCACCCAATATCCGTTAAACTCAGCGGTTTCACTGAATCAGGCCCTGGGGCAATCCCGCCGCGGGGTTTTGGAGCCCGAATCTATGGCATCCCCTGCTACCGCCGCAGGCGTTAATTTCCAGGGCAGCATGGTGGCCCTGGTCACCCCAATGCAACCCGACGGCAGCCTGGACTACGCTGCCTACCGGTCGTTGATCGACTGGCACGTCCAGGAAGGCACCGACGCGCTGGTGGTGGTGGGAACCACCGGGGAGTCGCCCACGGTCTCCATGGAAGAACACGCGGAACTGATCCGCGTTGCCGTTGAACACGCCGCCGGCCGCATTCCGGTCATCGCAGGCGTGGGCGCCAACTCCACCGACGAAGCCATCCACCTGACGCGCCACGCCAAGGCGGTCGGCGCCCAGGCTGGCCTGTCGGTCGTTCCGTACTACAACAAGCCGTCGCAAGAAGGCCTGTACCGCCACTTCCGCACCATCGCGGAAGCCGTCGACCTGCCCACCATTCTGTACAACGTGCCGGGCCGCACCGTTGCCGACATGAGCAACGAGACGATCCTGCGCCTTGCGCAGGTGCCGGGCATCATCGGCATCAAGGACGCCACCGGCGACATCGCCCGCGGCGGCCTGCTGCTCCGCGAGGCGCCCGCCAGCTTCCAGGTCTTCAGCGGGGACGATCCCACCGCGGCAGCCCTGATCCTGCTGGGCGCGCGCGGCAATATTTCCGTCACGGCCAACGTGGCGCCCAAGCTCATGCGTGACCTCTGTGCCGCCGCCCTGGCGGGCGACGTGCCGAAGGTCCGTGAACTTAACGCGTTCCTGGCGCGTCTGAACAAGGCTTTGTTCGTTGAAGCCAACCCCATCCCCGTCAAGTGGGCGTTGGCCGAAATGGGCCGCAGCGCGCTTGGCTACCGACTGCCACTGGTCGAACTGAGCGCGCAGCATCACGCAACGGTGCGCAACGCGCTCCAGGAAACGGGACTGCTCTAAATATCGTGAGGAAACGTATGAACAAGCGTCATGCCGGTTTGTCGGCATTGATGTCTCTGGTGTTGCTGGCCGGGTGCTCCGAGGTCAACCAATTCCTGGGCAATGAAGAATCAGTCGACTACAAGAGCGCAGTGAACCAACGCGGAGAGCCCCTGAGCATTCCGCCCGACCTGACGCAAGCCAACAGCGACCCCCGCTACCGCGCGCCGGCCTCCGGCTCCACCACCTTCTCTGAATTCCAGCAGCAAGGCGTAACCCAGGCCAGCGCCCCGAAGACCAGCAACGTGCTGCCCAACCGCACCGACATGCGTGTCGAGCGCGACGGCGATCTGCGTTGGCTGGTGGTGGACCGCCCGCCCGAGCAGGTGTTCCCCCGCCTGGTCGACTTCTGGACCGAAAACGGCTTTACCGTCGCCAGCAACAACCCCAGCGCCGGTCTGATCGAAACGGACTGGGCCGAGAACCGTGCCAAGATCCCGGAAAGCTGGCTGCGCCAAGCGCTGGGCGCGGTGCTCGAATCGGCCTGGGATAGCGGCGAGCGCGAGAAATTCCGCACCCGCGTCGAACGCGTCAACGGCCACACCGAGATCTATGTCAGCCACCGCCAGATGCTCGAAAAGCGCGTCGGCTCCGACGGCGGCCAGGTGCAGTGGCAGAACGGCAAGGAAGACCCGGGCCTGAACGCCGCCATGCTGGCGCGCATGATGGTCTACCTGGGCACCGACGTCGACAACGCCCGCAAGCTGGTGCAGCAGGCCGAAGCGTCGCCGCAGCGTCCCGCCGTGCAGCAGGATGTCCGCGCGCAGGGCGCGTCCCTCATCGTCAGCGAATCGTTCGACCGCGCATGGCGTCGTGTCGGCGTGGCGCTCGATGGCGGCGGCTTCGCCGTCGAAGACCGCGACCGTTCGGCCGGCGACTACTTCGTGCGCTATGTCGACACCGACACCGGCGAAAAGATGGAACAGCCCGGTTTCTTCAGCCGTATGTTCTCTGGCGACAAGAAGGCGCAGGCGCCCCAGTACCGCATCCACCTGGTGGGCAGCGGCGAACAGACCACCGTCTCGGTGCTGGACGCCAACGGTTCGCCTGACAACAGCCCGACGGCGCAGCGCCTGCTGAGCGTCCTGAAGGACAAGATGTAATTGAAACGCCAGGCCGCGCACGCTCCGCGTGCCGCGGCCGCCGGCAGGGTTCCAACGGAATCCTCGCCCGGCTGGCGGCAAATGCGGCCTTCAATGGCCGCCTGCGCTGCGGCAAGACACAAAAAAACCCTGGCATGACATGCCAGGGTTTTTTTTGCGTCTTTCAGTGCGGGGGTTCGTGCCTGAAGCTTTACGACGCCGGGGTGGTCGAGCCGCCCGGAGTGGTCGAACCGGAGCCGGGCGTCGTGCCAGGCGTCGGCGCGGGCGAGGCCGGCGGCGTGCCGCCAGGAGCGGGTGCGGGCGTGGAGGCGCCCGGAGTCGGGTTGGCCGCCGGTGCCGGGGCATCTTCCTTCTTGTTGCAAGCGCTGAGCGCGACGGCCAGCACCGAGGCAATAATCAAGGTTTTGCTCATCATTATTTGAACTCCTATAGATGACGACTCTTGAAACCCCGTTAGGGGAAACCAGAATTCAGGCTACAGGAAGGTTCAAGCCGATCGCGTATGAAAGTTAAAGCGGTGGCATCCCAAAAGCAACAAACCTTTCAGCTTGGTGTTATGTCTTTCTTGATGTGACCCGCCTTACAGACCTGATTTCTTTCTGTGCGACACGGATACGCCGACGTTTCCAGATACTACTCGGGGCGGTAATGAATCCAGCCCGAGTCCAGCCAGTCCGCCAAGCAGGTGCGCGCGTCCTCCGATAAGCGGGCGCAAGCGGGATGCGCGCAATCCAGGCTACGCGCGTCAGCCAATAGGCGCAACGCCGTGTCCGCGGGCGTCATGGCCGTTTCCCCATTAATGAAGAGCTGCTTGCCGCGATAAAGCATGCGGCTGCGGCGATCCAGCACGAGGCGGCCGGAGGCGGGCCAGTCTTCCTCCAGATCCACGTCCATGCCCTCGGGCGCATCGAACACGCTGAGATTGCTGGGCTCGGTCAGCCAGCAGCCCAGGAAGCGCGACGCCAGGGCGTCGTCAAAGCGCAGTTTTTCGACGGTTTTCAGCGTGGCGGCCACCAGTGCGTCGGGCAGCGCCGCAGGGGTGTCCACGGCCGGCTGGGCCGGATCGCGGTACACGGCCGACAGCTTTGCGCCGGGCAACGCCGGTTCGCCGTAGGGGCCACCCAGAAGGCCCACGCGCGCCATGACCTGGTCGGCGGCCGCTTCCAGCAGGCCGCGCGCCAGCGTGGCCTGCGTCGGCGCGCGAAAGCCGATGGAGATCGTCATGCACCCGTCGCCCATGGCAATGCCGTCATGCGCGGCCTGCGGCGGCAGGTACAGCATGTCGCCGGGTGATAGCACCGCCTTTTCCTCGGGCTGGAAGTTGCTCAGGATCTTGAGCGGCAGGCCCGGCTCCAGCGACAGATCCTTTTGCCGGCCATAGCGCCACTCGCGCTCGCCCGCGGCCTGCAGCAGGAACACGTCGTAGCTGTCAAAGTGCGGGCCGACGCCGCCGCCGTGGCTGGCAACGCTGATCATCACGTCGTCCAGGCGGGCGTCCGGAATGAACCGGAACAAGGCCATCAGCTCGGCTGCCGCATCGCTGTGCAGATCCACGCTTTGCACCAACAGGGTCCAGTCCCCCTCGTTGTCCTTGGGCAGGCGCGCGAAGGGGCCGTTTTCCATCTGCCATTCGCCGTTCTCGCGCCAGATCAGGCGCGATTCCACGTCGTCGCGGCGCGCAAGCTTCTTGATGGCCGCGATGGTGACGGGCGGCTTGAAAGCCGGGATGGCCTGGCGGATCAGCAGCGGCTTCTTCTGCCAGTAACGGCGCATGAAGTCGTTGGGGCTTTGATTGCCCAAGAGCGGCAGCGGTTGGTCGAGGTTCATTGGAGGTGCTTCTTCAAGCGGTAAAGGGCATCCAGCGCTTCGCGCGGGGTGAGGCTGTCGGGGTCAATGGCGGAGAGCTCCTCGCGCAGCGAATCCAGCGCCTCGATGGCGTCGGAGCGTTCGGCTTCGGCGTACGCCTGCGCGTCGGCCTCGGCGGCGGCCGAGAACAGACCAAGCTGCGGCGTGGGGGCGCCTTGCGCCTCCAGGCGTTCGAGTTCGCGCGTCGCTTGGCGAATGACGGCGGCGGGCACGCCCGCGCGCTGGGCCACCTGAATCCCGTAGCTGCGGCTGGCCGGGCCTTCGCGCACTTCGTGCAGGAAGACGATGCCGCTTGCCGATTCGGCGGCGGCCAAGTGCACATTGGCCGCCGTGGCCTGCTCGGCGGGCAGACGGGTCAGTTCAAAGTAGTGGGTGGCAAACAGCGTCAGCGCGCGGTTGTGCGACAAGAGGCGGCAGGCGATGGCCCAGGCGAGCGCCAGGCCGTCATACGTGGACGTGCCGCGGCCGATCTCGTCCATCAGCACCAGGCTGTTGGGCGTGCTGGCAGACAGGATGGCTGCGGCCTCCGTCATTTCCATCATGAAGGTCGAACGTCCGCCCGCCAGATCGTCGGCCGCGCCGATGCGGGTGAAAATGCGGTCGATCTTGCCGATCCGCGCGCGCGACGCGGGCACGAAGCTGCCGATGCGCGCCAGCAGCACGATCAGCGCCACCTGCCGCATGTACGTCGACTTACCGCCCATGTTCGGGCCGGTGATCAGCAGCATGCGCCGCGCCGGATCGAGGCGGCAGCCGTTCGGCGTGAAGCGTTCGATGGCGCGCTCGACCACCGGGTGGCGGCCGGCGTCGATGTCGATGTCGGCTTGTTCGGACAACTCGGGCGCGACCCAGTCATGGCGCTGCGCGTGCTCGGCCAGGGCGGCCAGCGTGTCCAGTTCGGCCAGCGCCGCGGCGCAGTCGGACAGCGGGCGCACGTGTTCGGCCAGCACGTCGAGCAATTGCTCGAACAGCCATTTTTCGCGGGCCAGCGAGCGGTCCTGCGCGGACAGCACCTTGTCTTCCCAGGTCTTGAGCTCGGGCGTGATGTAGCGTTCGGCGTTCTTGAGCGTCTGGCGTCGGCGGTAGTCTTCCGGCACCTTGGCCGTCTGGCCCTTGGTGACCTCGATGTAGAAGCCATGCACGCGGTTGAACTCCACGCGCAGATTGCTGATGCCGGTGCGCTCGCGCTCGCGGGCTTCCAGCTGGACAAGAAAGTCTCCGCCGTCGGCGGCCAGTCCGCGCAATTCGTCCAGTTCCGCGTCAAAGCCGGCCGCCAGCACGCCGCCATCGCGGATGGCCACGGCCGGTTCGGGCGCGATGGCCCGCATCAGCAGCGCGGCCAACGCGGGATCCACGGACAGATACGAAATCAGTTCGCCGATGCGCGGCGAGGCCGACATGGGTTCAACCAGATCGGCCAGCGCGGGCAGTGCCTGCAGCGCGTCGCGCAGGCTGGCGAGTTCGCGCGGGCGCACGGAGCGCAGTGCCAGACGCGCAGCGATCCGCTCGATATCGGGAAAGGCGTTCAGCGCGGCACGCAGGGCTTCGAGCAGGCCCGCCGAGCCGAAGGTCTGCTCGACGTCCATGCGCCCGGCCAGCAGCGCTGAAATCGCCTGCTGGCGCGCCAGCGCCTGGTCGTTTTCGCGCAAGGGGTGATGTAGCCACCGGCGCAAGAGGCGGCTGCCCATCGGCGTGCGGCAACCGTCCAGCAGCGAGAACAGCGTGGGCGAGTCTTCGCCAGACAGCGTCTGCGTCAGTTCCAGATTGCGGCGCGTGACCGGGTCCAGCAACACGAACTGCCCGGGCCGCTCGGCCGACAGGCTCTGCACGTGCGCCAGCGCCTGCGACTGCGTGCGCGCCGCATAACGCAGCAGGGCGCCCGCCGCGCAGATGCCGGCCGGCATGTCTTCGATGTCAAAGCCCGCCAACGTGTCCGTCTTGAAATGCGCCAGCAGATGCGCACGGGCGCCGTCGCTCTCAAAGTGCCAGTCCGGCACCCGGGAGCGCGCGCCCTCGAACGGGAAGTCGAACTCGGCGCTGTCGGCGCAGATGATCTCCGCCGGCGCGATGCGGTGCAACTCGGATTCCAGTTGGGCAGGTGCGCATTCCGTCACCCGGAACTCGCCGCTGGCCAGATTCAGCCAGGCCAACCCGGCGCGCGGTGCGCGCGCGCTGCCGCTGACGAAAACGGCCGCCAGCGCGCGGTCCGCTTTGGCTGGCAGCAGCGCGTCGTCCGTCAACGTGCCGGGCGTCACGATACGCACGATGCGGCGCTCGACCGGGCCCTTGGAGGCAGCGGGATCGCCGATCTGTTCGCAAATGGCGATGGACTCGCCCATGGCCACGAGCCGCGCCAGATACTGCTCCATGGCGTGCACGGGTAGGCCGGCCATGGGGATGGGCACGCCGTTGGACGAGCCTCGCTTGGTCAACGTCAGATTGAGCAACCGCGCGCCGCGCTCGGCGTCTTCGTAGAACATTTCATAGAAATCGCCCATGCGATAGAACAGCAGCAACGGCCCGGCCTCGGCTTTGAGGCGCAGGTACTGCTGCATCATGGGGGTATGGCTTGACAGATCCTCGTCCGTTTTGGCCCGAGATTTCGGCGTTGTGCCTTGAGTTTCTTGCATTTATTGAGGGAGAGTCGGGAAAGTTGTCATCGTCGTATGGCCCAACCACGCCCATCAAAATCCACCAACACTTGGCGGTTTGGCGTAGCTTTTTGGTGGGTCGAATTGAGAAGTTACGCCGCTTCGTTTAGGACTCTCGCAACCGACGCCAGAGGATCCTTCCCTTCATGCAATTCGACGCGCGCGCCGCCAAGCTGCTTGAGCCAGGCCGACACCTTACCATTGATGGCTATACCGGGCTGCGGCTTGAAGCAACCGCCACGGCAAGAACATGGATCTACCGGTCCAAGAGCCCGGTGAGCGGCAATATGCGTCATAAGAAGCTGGGACGCTGGCCGGCCATGTCGATCGCTGCCGCGGTCGTGGAATGGGAACTCCTCCGCCTGCGACATTTACCTAACCGGACACATCAAACAGCATCGGGCAGAGAAATGCCTGATTGAGATCAAGCGCACGTTCAAAACCATGTGGGGGACCTTGCGAGCAAGCCTGCAGAGACGGTCACTCGTGCGGATGCGTTTTGTCTCATCGAATCGTTCCCCCACATCCCTGTACAGGCGCAGATCCTTCGCAGTGAGCTGGGGGTGGCGTGGGACTATCGCCATGACGGGCACCGGCGGGCGCGTCGGAGGATGTGTCAAATTGAAACGGACATATCAATCTGGCTGACAATGCCCGATAGTGAGGGCAGGGAAATTTTCCCTGGAAAATCTAGGACTTACATTGAAGATTGAAACTGGTATTGTGAAGTGGTTCAACAACGACAAGGGCTTCGGCTTTATCATGCCGGAGCAGGGCGGTAAGGACCTCTTCGCTCATTACTCCGAAATTCAGGGTAGCGGGCATAAATCTCTGGAAGAGAACCAGCGCGTGACGTTCGTCGCCGGCCAAGGTCAGAAAGGTCCTCAGGCGACAATGATCAAACCGATTTAAGAACTGGCTGGCTTGCCCTAAGGCAAGCGGGCTGGCACCTAGCAAGTGGGGCCGAATCCTTTGAAACAAGGGGTTCGGCCCTTTGCCTTTGGTCACCCTCGAACTACTTCTGATCGAGCTGCCGAAATTGAAAACGTCGATCAGTTCTTCGATGAAGCGTAGGCGTGCTTCGAGCATGGCATTTCCAGGGAGGGACTGAGCACGCGGGGCATGAGCCGGGGCTGTCAAACCCGAACTGGCACTAGCACCCCGCAGCCGCTCTGAAATTCAAAGCGGGCGGCAGCCGAGTTGTCGTAGCTAACGAACAAGCATCAAGCTGGTGCCCCCGGATGCCATTTCAGATTGCCGCAGTCGCGCTGAAGAATGGGTGCTCGCAAAGGGTTCGAAGCCCCGGAGCTTCCTTGGCGCAGTATTGATCGTTCTGCTCTGGGTGGGCCTTGCCGCGGCGGCATGGTTGTGGTGGTCCGCCAGAGAGTAGCGGCCGGCGTCACGGTGACGCCAACTTGCAGCCGCGTCGTGCCGCCGGGCACAATCCCACCTCGTGGCGCGTGTGGACGCTGCGGGAGTTTCGATGCCATGCCCGATATTGCCGTTCCCGCCGTCCTGGACGCCACCGAGCGCGTTTCCATTTCCAGTGGCGACCACCAGGCTGAGTTCGCCCCGGGCGGTGGAGGGCGGCTGACGCGGCTGTCCACCGGCGGACACGACTGGATAGTGCCGTTGACCGCCACCGAATGGCCCGCCGGCAAATGGCCGCGCGCCGGGTCGTATCCGCTGGCGCCGTATGCCAACCGGATCCGCGACGGCGTCTTCACCTTCAATGGCGCCCGACACGCGCTGCAGTCCGTGCCCAATCGACCACAGGCGATCCATGGCGCCGCGCTGTTCCAGTCGTGGCAGGTCCGCAATCTGACGGCCGACAGCGTCGACCTGGTGCTTGACCAACCGGCCGGTGTGCTGGGCTGGCCCTGGCCGTTTGAGTGCGTGCAGCGCTGGCGGCTGGACAGCCGCGGACTCAGCCTGAAGCTGTTCATCACCAACCGGGGCGACACCCCGATGCCGTGCGGCATGGGTATCCATCCGTATTTCACGGCCCAGCGCGTGTCGCTGCATGCTCGGCGCATTTGGCCATCGGATGAAAATGGTCTGCCCAGCGGAAGCAAAACGACGACGGTGCGGGAATTGCGCCAGTCCGCCGAGGGATGCGATACGTACCTGTCGCAGTGGCAGGGCCGCGCGACGCTGCACTGGCCCGATGGCCACGAGCTGGCGCTGCATGCCGATCCGGCGTTCGCGCATCTGGTGGTGTACACGGCGCCGGGCGCGGATTTTCTTTGCGTGGAACCGGTCAGCAATGTGGCCGACGCGTTCAATCTGGCGGCGGCCGGCGATACCCGTACTGGCATGCAGGTGCTGGAACCGGGCGAGCGCTTCGCTGCCACGCTGCTGCTGGGGCTTGCGCCAGCGCGCAAAAAGTGAATGGCAGCTTGGTAACCGCCGCACCCTGCGGCGATAATCCGCACGAACCCAGTATCAGGAGTCGTTACGTGAAAAAGCTCAGCACCGAACAATTGCAGGCCGCTGTCGAGACGCTGCGCCGGACGCAGGTCAAGTTGGCTCGCGCGGGCAACCTGCCGCTGGAGCCGACCATCTATGCCAGCGCCAAGGGCTTTCGCCGCAACGTGCCCGATTATGTGTGGTCGTGGTTGTCGGGCCTGCTGGCGCCGCACAAGAGCCTGTCCGCCTGGATGGACGCGCACCAGACAGGTTGGCGCGAAGGCAAAACGCCGGCGGCCGCCGTTTATGCCCGCACGGAAAATGGCTGGTTCCAGTGGCTGATCGCCGAGCTGGAAGCCGAGATCAACGATCCGCACGCGCGCGCCAAGCGCGAAGGCCGGGGCTGACAGGCCTGGTCGCGCCCGGCGCGGCGCACCGCGTTGGCGCGCGGCCCCGCTCGGGATCGCCGCGTTTCTAGAACCCCTCCAGCACGATCTTGCCGCGCGCCTTGCCGCTTTCGATGAAGGCGTGGGCGCGCCGCAAGTTCTCGGCGTTGATCTTGCCGTAGTGCTCGCCCAGCGTCGTGCGCAGCGTGCCGTTGTCGATCAGGCGGGCTGCCTGGTTCAGCAGCTCGTGTTGGGCGATGAGATCGGGCGTGTTGTGCAGCGGCCGCGCGAACATGAACTCCCAATGCAGCGAGGCCGACTTGCCCTTGAGTAGCCGCACATCCACCGCGGCCGGGTCGTCGATCAGCGCGATCTTGCCCTGCGGCGCGATTGCCTCAGCCATCTGCGCAAAGTGCTTGTCCGTGTGGGTCAGGCCCGCGATGTAGCTTACGTTTTCAAAGCCGATGCGCTTGAGTTCCTCGGTCAGCGGCCTCGTGTGATCGATGACATGATGCGCGCCCAGTTCGCGCACCCAGGCCTGGGTCTCGGGCCGCGAGGCCGTGCCGATGACCGTCAGGCCCGTAAGCTGGCGCGCCAACTGCACGAGGATCGAGCCCACCCCGCCGGCCGCCCCGACGACGAGCAGGCTGCGCTGGCTGGGGGCGGCGTTGTCCAGCACCCGCAGACGGTCGAACAGCAGTTCCCACGCGGTGATGGTGGTCAGGGGCAGGGCGGCGGCCTGTGCAAAATCCAGGCTCTCGGGCATGTGGCCGACGATGCGCTCGTCCACGATGTGGCGTTCGCTGTTGGCGCCGGGGCGGGTCAGGGCGCCGGCATACCAGACGCGGTCACCTGGCTTGAAGAGGCTGGTCCGGGCGCCAACCGCGCGCACCACGCCCGCGGCGTCCCAGCCGATGATTTCCGGCGTTCCGTCCTGCGGCTTGCGGTTGGCGCGGATCTTCACGTCAACGGGATTGACCGAGATGGCGTGCACGTCCACCAGCAGGTCGTGGTCGCCCGGCACGGGTTCCGGGACGGTGATGTCCTGCAGCGCGTCGGCGTTATCGGCGGGCAGGTTCTTGAAGTAGGCAATGGCTTTCATGTGGGAGTTCAGGCTGTTCAAGGGATTAGATGATGGAGCGGACCACGCCGCCGTCCACGCGCAGGGCTGCGCCGTTGGTGGCTGACGCTTGCGTCGAGCAGGTGTAGACAACGATGTTCGCCACCTCTTCCACCGTGGCAAGGCGGCGCAGCAGCGACGTCGGGCGATGCTGGGCGATGAAGTCCTGCTCCATCTGTTCCTGCGAAACGCCCTGTTCCTTCGCCATTTCCGCGAAGAAGTCGGAGACGCCTTCGGAACGGGTCGGGCCCGGCAGCACGGCGTTGACGGTGACATTGGTGCCCGCGGTCAGCTCGGCCAGACCGCGCGACACGGCGAGCTGAGCTGTCTTGCTGACGCCGTAATGGATCATCTCGGCGGGGATCTGCACGGCGGACTCGCTGGAGATGAAGACGATTCGGCCCCAGTTGGCCGCCAGCATCCGCGGCAGGTAATAGCGCGAGAGGCGGATGCCGCTCATGACGTTGGTGTCCATCATGGCCTGCCAGTCGTCATCGGTGATTTCGGTAAAGGACTTGGGCGTGAACGTGCCCGCGTTGTTGACGAGGATGTCCACGTCGGGATGCGCGGCGCAGACCGAGGCCGCGCCGTCCGCGGTCGCCAGATCCGCCTGCACGGTGGTGATCTGCGCGCCCGCCACCCGCTGCGAGATGGCCTGCGCGGCCTGCGCCAGCTTGCTCGCATTGCGGCCATGCAGGACGACCTGCGCCCCAGCTTCGGCCAGTCCGGTGGCGATGGCCAAGCCGATCCCACCGGACGATCCGGTGACCAATGCCTTCTTGCCCTTCAGTTCGATTTTCATGCGGTGACTCCTTGCTTGTCGGGGAATGACTGCATGATTACCCACACCGCACCGGGGAAAAACGGGCTAGCATCGCAGGCAGTTTCAATAAATTTTTGAAAATGAGGCCAAATTGGTCCGATTCGAGGATTTGAGGATTTTTGTCGCCGCGACGGATCTGGGCAGCTTTTCCGCTGCCGCGCGCGAACTCGACCTGACGCCGGCGGTGGCCAGCGCCGCGCTCAAGCGGCTGGAACAGGAGCTGGAGACGCGGCTCTTCGTGCGGTCCACGCGCAGCCTTCGCCTGACCAGCGACGGCGAGCGCTATCTGGAGTACGCGCGCTCCGCGATCTCCACGCTCGACGCCGGCAAGAATGCCATGGCGCGCGACAAGACAGACATCGCGGGCACCCTGTCAGTGTCAATCCCATCTGATTTGGGCCGCCATGTGCTGCTGCCGTGGCTGGACGAATTCCAGCGGCAGCATCCACGCGTCAGCTTCCAACTGCGCATCAGCGACCGGCTGGCGGACCTGTACCGGCAGCCGGTCGACATCGCCGTGCGCTATGGCACGCCAAACGATTCGAGCCTGGTCGCGCTACCGCTCGCCGAGCACAACCGGCGCGTCGTATGTGCGGCGCCCGCATATCTGGCGCGGCACGGCGTGCCGCAAACGCCGGCGGATTTGCGGCGACACAACTGCCTGTCCTTCGTGCTCGGCGAGACCCTGCACGACCGCTGGACGTTCGAGCAAGACGGCACCACCGTCACCATTCCGGTCAAGGGCGATCGCGTCGGCGATGACGGCGATCTGGTGCGGCGGTGGGCGCTGGCCGGGCACGGCGTGGCATACAAATCACGCTACGACGTGCTGACGGACTTGCGCGCGGGCCGGCTCGTCGAACTGCTGCCCGGCTATGTCAGCGAACCGTCGCCGCTATACCTGCTGTGCGTGCACCGCATGCTGCTGTCGCCGGCGGTGCGGCGATTGCGGGAGTTCTTGCAGGAGCGGTTCAAGGCGTTCGAGGCGGGATAGCAGCGCGTTGATGGGGGCGGCGTCGGCACGCCACATCAATTCGCCATATCAATGCGCCGCATGATGCCCGCCCGCTGCCTGCTTGGTCGCCGCACGCGTGCGCGCCGCCTTCTTGGCCGCGGCTGAGCGACCGGCAGCACCCTTGGTCGCCGCTGCCTTGCGCGCGGCGGCCGAGCGGTCCGCAGGCGTGCGCTTGCTGGCCGTCTTGGTGGCGTTGCGTGACAGCGCCGCCTTCGACGCGGGCTTGGTGCTTTCCTTCTTCAAGGCCTTCGTCGCAGCCTTGGAGCGCGTGCTCGACTTGGCATGGCCGTCGTGCGCCGCGCGCGTGTCCTGCTCAGCCTTGCGCTTGGTTTCGGCGCTGGCCTTCTTGGGCGTGCCGAGCTTGACGCCAGCGCGCCGCGCCTTGGACAGGCCGATCGCGATCGCCTGCTTGCTGGACCGCACGCCGTGCTTACCTTCGCGCACGTTGTCGATTTCCTCGCGCACGAATTCCCCGGCCTGTGTGGACGCAGACTTGCCTTCGCGCTTGTCGCGCTTGGCGCGTTCAATGGTTTTTCGTTCAGGCATGGTGACCTCCTTTGCTCGCATTGCAAAAGCGATTCCGTCGCCGGTCGAGACCGCGCGACGGAACTCGTAACACCACTCTATCGCTGCGCAGGTATCCTGTGTGTTCGAATGGATTGCCGGTCGTAAGCGCCGGAACACGGCCCAAGCACCGACGATTCACGACTCACCTCACAGCGGAGACGAGCTATGTCGAATCATGTCTACAAGCAGATCGAGTTGGTGGGCTCCTCCACCAAATCCTCCGACGATGCGATCGCGAAAGCCATCGAGCGCGCATCCGAAACCTTGCGCAATCTGGATTGGTTTGAGGTGACCGAAGTGCGTGGTCACATCAAGGACGGCAAGGTGGCGCATTGGCAGGTGGGATTGAAGATCGGCATGCGCCTCGAAGGCGATTCCTGATCCAGTGTTGGTCATTCCTTGACCGCACCTCGCAAGTGACTGTCGGATAAGGAGTTTCCGGACTTGTTGTCCGACTGTTCAGAGGCTTGTCCACATTCCGTGGGGACAAGCCTGTCTGCTTTTCCCCCAGGCTCGGTCATCCACAGCGCGGCCAGCATCATGGCGGCCACGTGAGCGTTTCTTGCCCGCGACCCGCAAGTCACTGACCTGAAAGGGTTTTTGCAGACTCCCCCTAGGCTGTCCTCAGGCTTATCCACATTTGGCGGGGACAACACAGACCCGCGCAAATTGCGTTTGGGCCTTTCTTGACCACGGCCTGCAGGGCGTTGATATGAAACAGGATTTTCGACCTGCCCTCACACTGTCCTCATGCTTTTCCACAGAAGGCGGGGACAAATCCACATCGGGGTGCGCAAACACCGTTTCCGCCGCTCCGCGCGCTTAAAAACGGGGATAACTCCACCGGAAATCGTCCAAAAGGATGATTGCGCATTTATTGATCGCCCTCTGCAAGTGCTTGGCGTGACAGGGAATTTTCGACCTGCCCCAAGGCTGTCCTCACCTTTCTCCACAGTTGAGGGGGATAAGTTTCTCTCGGGTGTCTGAAACCGGAGTTGGTCCTACAACGTAGCCGCTCGAATAAAAAAAGCCCCTCGACGAATCGAGGGGCTTGATCGCCCGGAGGTAGGTCGGGCGATCGGCGCCGGCACGCCTTGCGCGTGGCCGGCGTCGGCGGCAGATCAGGCGTTGAATTTCTTGATCCAGTCGACGTAGCGGTCCACCCAGCCCTGCAGAAACTTGCGGGTGCCTTCGTTGGTGATGTTGAACTGGTCGTCGACCAGGCCTTCGGAATATTGCAGGAAGACCTCCGGCGTGGTGAGGGCGTTGGCGCCTTCGGCCGCCAGGATGTTGCGAAGGTGCTGCTGCATCATGGCGGTGCCGGCGGCGCTGGGCGATGCGCCGACGATGCCCACGGCCTTGCCGGCCCACGAGTTCTGGCCCCACGGGCGCGTGCCCCAGTCGATGCCGTTCTTGATGGCGGCCGGGACCGAGCGGTTGTGTTCGGGCGAGACAAAGAGGATGCCTTGCGCATCGGCGATCTGCTGCTTGAGCTTGGCGGCGGGCGCGGGCAGGTTGTTCTCGTTGTCCTGGTTGTAGAGCGGGATGTCGCCCAGGCTCACATACTCGAACTTGAAGTCGGCCGGAACCAGCTTTTCCAGCGCACGCGCCAGGCGCAGATTGATCGAGGCGGCGCGTAGGCTTCCGACGAAGACTGCAATCTTGTATGTGCTCATGAGCGTGTGCTCCAACGAGGGAAAAAGGAACAGCCAGTGTAGACCTGCATGGGGCCAGGCTCAATGCCGATTGCGCATATTCATATGGCGCGCTTGGCACCGAGTGAAGCGCACGCGCATGACTGCTTCAAGTCATCAAACTGACATGCGCCGCCACCACGCGCCAGCCCTGCGGCGTGCGCATCCAGGTCTGGCTTTGGCGTCCGATACGCGTGCTGCCTTCGCGCTGGAATTCCAGGTTCGCGGTGGCGAAGTCCTCGCCATAGGTGGTGATGGCGGTGCGCAGGACCTGTCTTGCGAGTCCTTGCGGCGAACGCTGTGCGCGGAAGGCGCGGATCTCGTCGTAGCCGTAAAGGTTTTCGCCGGCGCCGTAGCGCAAGGTGTGAGGGCTGTTCCAGAACAGGGTGTCGAGCACCTGCACGTCGTTCGAAACCAGCGCGGCCTCGTAGCGTTCAACGGCGGCTGTGACTTCGGCCAAGACGTCGGGCAGATTGATGTCCATTGCTGCGTATCTCCGTGTGCACCGAATTGGTGCGTTGTTTAGGGTTATCACCAATATGGGGTGTGTTGCGGTGCGCAATTATTCGGCCATTCGGGCTTAGCGGCGCTGGCTCGGGGCAAATGCTGCGCCGCAAAGCTGGCACGAGGATTGCTAGGGTTAACGTGCATAACACGCTGCACGCTGCCCAGGAGTTCCGCCATGTCTCATTCTGCCGTTTCCAGTCCGGTCACCATGCTGGTGACTCGGCACATCGCGCCCGAGCGCTATAGCGATTTCCTGTCGTGGATGCGCCAGGGCGAAATCCTGGCGGCGGGCTTTCCGGGGTTTCTCGGGTCTGGTGTGCTGCAGCCGCCGGAAGGGGGCGACGAGTATCAGATTGTGCTGCGCTTTACCGACGAGGCAAGCTTGAACCGGTGGGAAAAATCCTTGCCGCGCCGCATGTGGCTGGAACGTGGCGCGACGCTGGTGCGCGCGAGTCACGAGCATCGGGTGACTGGCACGGCCGGCTGGTTTGCGCCGAAGGCCAGCACGCCGCCGCGCTGGAAGCAGGCGGTCAGCATCTGGCTGGCCTATTTTCCGGTGCTGCTGGTGTTCTCGGTGCTGGTGAGCGAGCACTTGAGCATCCTGCCGGTGTTCTGGCGCGTGTTGATCACAAGCGTGATATTGACGCCCATCATGGTGTTCGTCTGCATTCCGTTCATCTCGCGGGTGCTGCACCGCTGGCTGCGCGCAGGCTAAAGCGTTCTCGATCCCGCCTTCACGCCGCCTTTGCACGGCGTGTGGCGTAGAGCCGGTGCAGGGTGATTTTGCGCACGGCGTCCTGGCTGTCCTTGATGTGTGCGCGCAGCAACTCCGCCGCGCCTGCACCGTCGCGCGCCAGCACGGCAGACAGGATTGCGCCGTGTTCCCGGTACGTGGTGCCGATGCGGTCGGGCTGGGTGAAGTCCAGCCGGCGCACTATACGGATCCGCTCGGTTGCGGCGCGATGCACTCGCGCGATCTCGGGGTTGCCAGCGGCCGCCACCAATTCAACGTGAAAGCGCTCGTCCAGGTCGGCCAGCCATTCGCAATCGCTGGACCGCTCGTTCTCGTCGACCAGCCACGTCTCCGCGAGCGGCCGCAGCGCAAGCAGCGGATCGGGCGATTGTCCCGGGGCGCACAGCGCGTGTACCGCCGCAGCTTCGAGCACGCTGCGCAGCTCATAGAAGTGATCCAGCGTCTCGAAGTCCAGGGGTTTGACCAGCCATCCGTTACGTTGCCGCACCTCCAGATAGCCTTCGCGCTCCAGGCGGAACAGCGCCTCGCGCACGGGTGTGCGGCTGACCTGCAGGCGGTCCGCGATCTCCGTTTCGGTGAAGCGGTCGCCCGGGGCCAGCCGGAACTCCAGGATGTCGCGCTTGAGCGTGGTGTACGCGGAGTCGGCCAGCGTGCGGGGCATGTCGATGGCGGCGAATGCGGTTTCCATGTCGAGGCTCCAGGCTTTGCGATAGAAGGGCAGGGTGCGTGTCAGACCGGCCGCGTGCGGGCCGCGCCGGCCTGCTCGAGTGCGTGGGCGGCGCGCAGGCAATCGGCTTCGCGCCAGGGGGCGGCGATAAGCTGCACGCCCAGCGGCAGGTGGCCGTCCTCGTCCAATTCGGGCCACGTGGGCGCCGTGCAGACCGGCAGGCCAATGGCGGAAATCGGTTGCGTCAGCAGCCCCATGCTGGCGCGGGCTGGCAGTTGCTTGCCGGCGAGCGGCAGCCAGTCCGCGCCGATCGGCGTGGCGCTGACGGGCGTGGCGGGGGCGATGAGGACGTCGTATTGCTCGAAGAGGGCCAGCGCCTCGAGGTAGGCGCGGTGGCGCACGCGCTGCGCCTGCTGCACCCACGCCGCGGGGACGAGGCTGCCGGCCACCAGGCGGTCGCGCGAGTGCGGTTCGTAGTAGTCGTAGTGCGTGACGAGCCGACGGCGGTGCAGCGCGCCGCCTTCCGCCGCGGTGATGATGAAGGCGGCAGACCGCGCCTGCACGGCGGCCGGCATCTCGACCACGTCGGTCGCGCCCAGGGCGCGCGCGGCGATTTCCACGGCGCGGCGCGCCTGGGGACCCGCCCATTCCGAAAAGTAGCCGCCCAGCACCGCGATGCGCAGCCCGCCTGCGCCGTCGGCAATGGCTGGCAACGTGGGCGCTGCCGGGTGCTGCGCGCAGGAAACGTCCGCGGCATCGGGGCCTTGCAGCGCGTCGTAGGCGGCGGCCAGGTCGCTGGCGCTGCCCGCGAAGGGGCCCAGATGATCCAGGCTGCCCACGAACGGAAAGGAGCCCGTGCGCGGCAGGCGGCCGAACGTGGGCTTCAGGCCGAAGACGCCGCACAGCGAGGCGGGCACGCGGATCGATCCGTTGGTGTCCGATCCCAGCGTCAGCGGCACCAGTCCACCGGCCACCGCGGCGGCGCTGCCGCCGGACGAGCCGCCCGCGATGCGCGAGGTGTCGTGGGGATTGCGGCAGGCGCCGTAATGGGTGTTCTCGGTGGTGAAGCCGTAGGCGTGCTCGTCCATGTTGAGGGCGCCGACCAGCACGGCGCCGGCTTCGCGCATGCGCTCGACCAGCAACGCGTCGCGCCGCGCGGGCGGGTTGGACGCGTTGACACGGCCGCCGGCCAGCGTGACCTCGTCGGCGATGTCGAAGAGGTTCTTCACGGCGTAGGGTACGCCCGCCAACGGGGGCAGCGCTTCGCCGCGCGCACGGCGGGCGTCGATGGCCAGAGCTTCCTGCCGGGCGCGGCTTTCCGTGACGGCGGTGAAGCAGTTGTAGCGGGGATCGCGCTCGCGCACGCGGGCAAGCGTGGCGTCCAGCACCGCGGCGGCGCTGCGTTCGCCGCTGCGGACCTGGCGGGCGATATCGTGAGCGGGGCCGGTCACGGACGGAACACCGAAGCAGATTCCAGTTCCACGGGCAGCGGCTCGTCGGCGAAAGTCGACGCGATGTCGTGGATGCGCGAGAACTGCTGCACGACCTGCTCGGCGGCGGACTCGCGCAGCGCATATCCCGACAGCGCCAGCGCGCTGCGCACGTATTGGTCGATGGTTTCCTGTGTCATGGCGATGGCTTCCGATGGTGGCGTGGGATTACTTGCGCACTTCGCGCTGGAAGATTTCCAGGCTCAGTTTCTTCATCTGGATGAAGCTGGGCTCGGACAGCGTCTCGACCGTGCGGGGCCGCGCATCCGTGTAGTCCAGGATCTCCGCGACCCGCGTGGGACGCTTGGTCAGCAGCAGCACCTGGTCCGCCAGATACACCGCTTCTTCGAGGTCATGCGAGACCAGCAGCATGGTCGTGCCGGTCTGCAAAAAGACTTCCTGCAGCTTTTCGCGGATGAACAGCGTCATCTCGAAATCCAGCGCGGAAAACGGTTCGTCCAGAAACAGCACTTCGGGTCCGGGGGCCAGCGCGCGCATGATGGATGCCGTCTGCTGCTGTCCGCCCGAGAGTTCGTACGGATACCGGTTCAGGTCGAACTTCACGTCGAACGAGGCCACCAGTTCCTCGACGCGCGCTTCCACCTGGGCCTTGCTGCGGCCTTCCAGTCGCAGCGGATACGCGATGTTGTCGATGGTGCGCAGCCACGGGAACATGGCTTCGCGGTAGTTCTGGAACACGTAGCCGATCTTGGTCTGCGCCAGCGATTTGCCGTCGAACAGGATCTCGCCGGAATCGATGGGGATCAGCCCGGCGATCATGTTGATCAGCGTGGACTTGCCGCAGCCGTTCGGCCCGAAGACCGAGACGATCTTGCCCTTCGGGATGTCCAGGTTGAAGTCTTCATAGAGCGGCCAGCCGGCGAAATACTTGGTCAGGCCGCGGATGGTGATGTGCGTGCCCAGCGGGCCGGGCTGGAAGGGCGCGGCGGCTGGCGCGGGGGCGATGACGGGGTTGATGACGGTGGACATTTATCGGCCGCTCCAGTGAACCACGCGCTTTTCCAGCACGAGAAAGAGAATGTTGAGCACATAGCCCAGCGCGCCGGCCGCCAGGATCGCGGCGTACATCTCACGCACGTTCAGCACCTGCTGCGCATTGATGATGCGATTGCCCAGGCCGCTGTCCGAGCCGATGAACATCTCGGCCACGATCACGATGACCAGCGCCATCGACACGCCGCTGCGCAGGCCGACAAACGTGGGCTGCAGGCTTTCCCAGATCAGCACGTCCTTGAAGATCTGCCAGCGCGACGCGCCCATCACGCGCGCCGCCATCACGCGCTGCTTGCGGGCGTTGATGACGCCGTACGCGCTGTTGAACAGGATCACCAGCACGGCCGCGAAGGCGGCGATGGCGATCTTGTTCATGTCGGTCACGCCGAAGATCATCAGGAACAACGGGATCAGCGCGGAAGAGGGCGTGGACCGGAAGAAGTCCACCAGGAACTCGACGCTGCGGTAGGCCTTTTCGTTGCTGCCGAGCAGCACGCCCAGCGGCACGCCGATCACGCCGGCCATCAGGAAGGCCTGCACGGTGCGGTTCAAAGAGGACAGGAAGTCCGCCAGCAGCGGGCCGCCCGCCATGCCCTTGACCAGCGCCACGATGGTGGCGCTGGGCGTGGGCAGCAGCACCGGACTGACAAGCTGCAGCCGGACCACCAGGTCCCACACCACAAAGAGCGCGAGCGGGCCGATCAGCGGCAGAAGGCGCGAGGTGTCGAACTTGCGCGGCGGCTTGGACATGGCCGGTTGCGTCTTAGACATGGCCGGCTGCGCCTTGGCCGGCGCGGCGGCGGTGGCCGTAGAGGGGGCGGGCGTGGCGCCCGTAGCCGTGGTCGCGGTCATGGATCAACCCTTGTAAAGCATGGTCGAGACGTCGACCTTCTGCGCGAAGACGCCCTTGTCGGTGAACAGGTCGAAGAACTTCTGGAAGTACTGCACGTCGCTGGGCGTGAACTCGTTGTGCAGCGTGTAGGCGGCCAGCGGCACTTCCTCGGTCATCGGGCCTTCGATGGCGGTGTAGCCCTTCAGGAAGGGGCGCGCCTCGTCGGGCTTGGTGCGGATCAGCTCGATGCCGCGCGCGTACGCGGCGATGAATTTCTTGCTTTCCTCAGGATGCTTCTTCAGGAAGGCGGTGGTCAGTGAGGCAGAACCCCCGAACCACGGCGCCATCGGATCGCCCAGGACGTACTTGGCGATGACGCCGGTCTCCAGCACGCGGGTCGTGCCGTTCAGGCGGCCCACCGTCCCCGTGGGTTCCAGCGTGTAGCACGCGTCCAACTGGCCGGCGGCAACCGCGGCGACGTGCTGGCTGATCGCCAACTCCACCACGGTTGCCCCCGTTGCGCCGGCGCGCTCCAGGACTGCTTTGGCCAGCGTGGAATTCTGGATGCCGGGACCAGAACCGACCTTTTTCCCCTTGAGGTCTGCGATGGATTTGATGGGACTGTCTTTCGCGACGATGAACTCATCCAGCACGTTCTTGGCGTTGCTGGGGTTGGACGCAAAAATCTTGAACAGGCCGGGCGAAGCGATCTCGCCGATGGCCAGATTGGCGGAGCCCGTGCCGTTGGCGCTGCCGTCGGCGCGGCCTGCGAGCATGGCTTCCATGACCTGTTGCGCGCCCGCGAACTTCAGCGCCTCGACGTTCAGGCCGGCTTCCTTGAAATAGCCTTTCTCGATGGCGGCGTAGAACGGCAGGCCAGCGGCCACGGGCCAGAAGCCGATCCGGATGACCGGACCCGATTGCGCGCGCACCAGCGCCGGAGCGGCGAGCGCCGCCGCGCCCATGGCGGCGCCCTGGATCAGGCGGCGGCGGGTGGCGTTGAAGGCGTAGGGTGCATTGCGATGGATCATGAAAGGCTCCTGGGCTGCTTGGATGGGGGCGCTTGTAGACAAGCTTGCATACCAGTCATCAAGCAATACCCGTGCCAGGTTTTGCGCGGGGTGGTTGGCCCTCTGGCGCGCGATCACTTCGCCTCAGGCTGGTGCTCGTCGTGAACCAAATTGGTGCAAGACGCACCACATAAGGGGACATAACGTGTCCTCCGCCGGCAACGACGCGCCCGCGCCGGCTGCGTTGGCAGTAGCATCGGGCGCATGAACACGCGCTTTGTCGAAGCCTTTCTGTGGTCCGCGCGGCTAGGAAGTTTTCGCGCCGCGAGCGACCGTCTGCACATCACGCAGGCGGCCGTGGCCAACCGCATCGCGTCGCTGGAAGAGGACATCGGCGCGCGCCTGTTCGAGCGTGACGCCAAGGAATTGAAGCTCACGGCGGTCGGCACGCGGCTGCTGGATTACGGCGAGCGCCTGCTCGAGATCCGCCAGCAGATCCTGTCGTTGGGCAAACGCGGCGACGCGGTCGCCGGGCTGGTGCGCATCGGCGCCATCGAGACCGTCGTGCACACCTGGCTGATCGGCTTTCTGACGAACCTGCGGTCCACGTATCCCGGCATCGACGTCCAGCTGACGTCCGAAACGGTGCGCGCCCTGCATCGCGGTTTGCGCGAGGGCACGCTGGACATCGCGTTCCAGACGGACGTGCTGAACGACACGGGCATCGTCAGCATGCCCTGCCTGCCGATGGAGATGGGCTGGATCGGACCGGCGGGCGGCGAGGACACGATGACGGCGCACGACCTGCTCGGCGAGCCGGTGCTCACGATGAGCCCGGGATCGCAGCCGCACGAGGCGCTGAAGGCCTTGTACCGCGAGGTCGGCATGCCGCAGGGCAAGGTGCATTTCGTCAGTTCGATCTCGGCGCTCGCGCGGCTGGTGCGCGGCGGCTTCGGCCGTGCGCTCGTGCCGTTGCCGCCCCTCTATGAGTACGTCGCGCGTGGCGAGATCCAGATCATTCACACTGACTTGCCGGTGCCGCCGCAACAATTGGCGGTGAGCTATCTGGAAAGCGGCGGCTCGGACGCGATCCGGCTGGTGGCGGAACTGGCGTGCCGCGCTTCGGATCAGTTCACTGCCTCGGTCATTGCGCCGCGGGTGGGGGCGGCCCGGTAGGCGTTTTCGTTCAAAAATTTGTCAGCTAACTGAACGGCGCCTGAATATCAAACGAAAATTGTTTACACTCGCATCCACAAAATTCAAGCCGGAACGGACCGCCGCGGGGGCGGGCCGTCCGAATTACGGGAGAAAGACGATGCGCAAGTTGCTATTGGGTGCGGTGCTGGCCGCCGCGGTGTACGGCGGAGTGGCGCAAGCCGCCGTCGAACCCAAGGCCGTGGTCGCCACGTACTCCGATCTGGCGCTGGCCGGCTACGAGGATTCGCTGACGGCCGCCAAGAAGCTGCGCGACGCCATCGACGCGTTGGTCGCCAAGCCCAGCGCCGAAACCCTGAAAGCCGCGCGCGAAGCGTGGATCGTGGCGCGTGTGCCTTATCAGCAGACCGAGGCCTACCGCTTCGGCAATCCCATCGTCGACGACTGGGAAGGCCGCGTGAATGCCTGGCCGCTGGATGAAGGCCTGATTGACTATGTCGACGCGTCCTACGGCACGGAGAACGACGAAAACGCGTTCTACGCCGTGAACGTCATCGCCAACGCCAAGGTATCGGTGGGCGGCAAGACGGTCGATGTCAGCAAGATCACGCCCGAGCTGCTGTCCGAAGTGCTGCACGAGGCCGATGGCAACGAGGCCAACGTGGCCACGGGTTATCACGCGATCGAATTCCTGCTGTGGGGCCAGGACCTGAACGGCACCGGCGCCGCGCCCGCGGATCGCAAGGGCACGCCGCAGGAGCGTCACTCGGGCAATCGCCCGCATACGGATTTTGACCCCAAACAGTGCACCGGCGGCAATTGCGAACGCCGCATTGAATTTTTGAAGGCGGTAACGGACTTGCTGGTGACTGATCTCGAAGAAATGGTGGGCAACTGGAAGAAGGACGGCGCGGCGCGCAAGGCGGTCGAAGAGGACCCGAAGGCCGGCCTCATCGCCATGCTGACCGGGCTGGGCAGCCTCTCGTACGGCGAACTGGCCGGCGAACGCATGAAGCTGGGCCTGATGCTGCACGATCCCGAGGAAGAGCACGATTGCTTCTCGGACAACACGCACAACTCGCACTATTACGACCAGATCGGCATCCGCAATGTCTATCTGGGTTCGTACACGCGCATCGACGGCAAGAAGGTGACCGGCGCCAGCCTGTCCGAACTGGTCAAGGCCAAGGATCCCAAGCTGGACGCCGAAGTGCGCGCCAAGCTGGACGCCACGGTCGCCGCCATGCAGGCCATGAAGACGCGCGCCGAGACGGTCGAGACGTATGACCAGATGATCGCGGAAGGCAACAAGGAGGGCAACGCGGTGGTGCAGGCTGCCATCGACAGCCTGGTCGCGCAGACGCGCAGCCTGGAACGCGTGATCACGCTGCTGGACCTGGGCAAGGTTGCCATCGAAGGGTCCGACAGCCTGGATAAACCCGACGCCGTGTTCAAGTGAAACTCGCATTAGCCGCCGTACTGGCGGCGTCGGTTCATGCCGTCGCCGCCGCCGCGCCCGCCGCTCCCGGCGGGCGTGACGATCTGACGCCCGAAGACCAGAAGCGCGTCACCGCCATCACGGCGCCCACCCGTGATTTCTCGAAGGTCGAAACATTCGAGACCATGCAGGCCGGGGCCGCGACGACCAACAAGCTCATCAACGCCGACATTTTTTCGCAGCCGTCGGCGAACATGAGTTTTGAAGGCCGCCAGGAGTTCATCGTCGGCAACGGCCTGTTCCGCAAGGACTGGGTGTCCGCACCCTCGTCCACGCAGGCGTCCGACGGCCTGGGACCACTGTTCAACGCACGCTCCTGTCAGGCCTGTCACACGAAGGACGGCCGTGGCACGGTGCCGGGCTTCGATCCGCTGGAACGCACGGATGCGGTTGCGCTGCTGCTGCGTCTGGCCGTGCCGGAAGGCGCCGATCGCGGGCATCCCAAGCTGGGCGCCGACGAGATCGCGGCCTTGCCGGAACCCGTCTATGGTGTGCAGCTGCAGAATTTCGCGGTCGCGGGCCTGCCCGCCGAAGGCCGCATGGAAATCGAATACGAAGCCGTACCCGTGGCGCTGCGCGGCGGCGAGACCGCCACGCTGATGAAGCCCACGTATCGCATCGAGAACCTGGGTTACGGGCCGATGCGCGCGGACACGCAGATCTCGCCGCGGCTGGCGCCGCCGATGATCGGGCTGGGGCTGCTGGAATCGATCCACGAGTCCGACATCCTGGCGAACGTCGGCGCGGACAAGCGCGACGGCATCGTCGGCAAGGCTAACTGGGTCACCGATGCGCGCACCGGGGCACGCGTGCTGGGCCGGTTCAATTTGAAGGCGGGACAGCCGACGGTCGAGCAGCAGAGCGCTGCCGCGTTCTCCAATGACATGGGCCTATCCACGCCGATGTTCCCCAAGCATTCCGGCGAATGCACGCCCGCGCAGACCCAATGCCTGGACATGCCGCACGGCGCGCAGCCACGCTTCGGCGCGGAGGAAGTGCCGGGCAAGCTGATGGACTTCGTCACCATCTATTCGACCAACCTTGCCGTGCCCATGCGGCGCGATGCGGACGACGCGCGCGTGCTGGCGGGCAAGAAGCTGTTTTACGAAGCCAATTGCGTGGCCTGCCACGTGCCCAAGTACGTGACCAGCCGCAACGCCAAGCAGCCGGAACATCGCTTTCAGCTGATCTGGCCGTACACCGACATGCTGGTGCACGACATGGGCGACGACCTGGCGGATGGCGTGAGTGACGGCATGGCCACGGGCCGCGAATGGCGCACGCCGCCGCTGTGGGGCATCGGCCTGACCAAGACCGTGAACCCCAACGCGACCTGGCTGCACGACGGGCGCGCCCGCACGCTGCTGGAAGCCGTGTTGTGGCATGGCGGCGCGGCCAAGCCCGCGCGCGACCGCGTCGTGGATATGACGCCCGAAGAACGCGCGGACCTGATCCGCTTCCTGGAGTCCCTGTAATGGCCCGCCTTTTGTTCACGCGCGCCGCGGCTGCGGTGCTGATGCTGGCGGCGCCGATCGCCGCGGTTACCGCGCAGGCCGCGCTACCCGCCGATCTGGGCGAACGCCTGGCGCGCGAGTACGCCCGGCCTGCTGTCGCGAAGATGACGGACGCCGCGGCGGCGCTGGAAGGCGCGCTGGGCGGCTGGTGCGCCAAGCCCGACGCGGCGGGCGCCGCGCGCGTCGGTGATGCGTTCAAGACGCTGGCGCACGCGTGGTCGGGCGTCGAGATTCTGCGCTTCGGCCCGCTGGTGCAGGCCAACCGTTTCGAGCGCCTGGCCTTCTGGCCCGACACGCGCGGCGTGATGCCCCGTCAGGTGCAGACGCTGATCGCGGCCAAGGACGACGGGCTGCTCAAGCCGGGCGCGCTGGCCGGCCGCAGCGTGGCGGTGCAGGGTCTGCCCGCACTCGAATACGTGCTGTACGGCGAGCCCGACCTGCTCAAGGACACCGGCGCGCCCGGCTTTGCGTATGCTTGCGGCTACGCCACGGCCGTCTCTGCCAACGTCGCGACGATCTCGCGCGATCTGGGCCAAGCCTGGAGCGCGCAAGGCGAGTTCGGGCGGCAGTTTGCCAGGCCCCAGCCGGGCAATGACCTCTATCGCAGTTCGCAGGAAGTCGCGGCCGAGGCCATGAAGGCCTTGTCGACCGGCCTGCAGTTCGCGCGCGACGTGAAGATCGAGCCGGTGCTGGGCGATTCGCCGCAAGCCGTGCGGCCCAAGCGCGCGGCATTCTGGCGCAGCGGCTTGTCCATGAGCCTGCTGGCGGCCAACCTGGATGCGTTGAAGGCCTTCTACGTGGCCGGCGGCTATCCCTTGCCCGCGGGCGAGAAATGGATGGATGCGTCGGTGCGCGGAGAATTGTCCAGCGCCGCAGAGACGCTGCGTGCGGTGCCGGCCCCGCTGGATCAGGCGCTGGCGGGCGAGGATGGGCGCCGCCTGCTGGTCCTCGCGTCGCTGACGCTCAAGAACGCGAAGGCCATCGTCGACGAGAACCTGGCGCCCGCCTTGGGCGTCACCATCGGCTTCAACGCGCTCGATGGAGATTGACCGGCGCCGCTTCCTGGCGCTGGCCGCAGCGCTGGGCCTGTCGCCCGCCGCCGCGCGCGCCGCGCTGCCGGCCGATGGCGGACCGCTGTACCTGACCGCGCGTAAGCGCGGCGGGCGCGACGAGGCGGTGGTGCTGGATCAGACCGGCCGCGATCGCCTCGCGATTCCCATGCCCGCGCGCGGGCACAGTTTTGCGATCGACGCCGCGGCGCAGCGCGCCGTGGTGTTTGGCCGCCAGCCTGGCTTCTTTGCGCTGGGCTTTTCGCTGGAAGGCGGCAAGCCAGCGGCCTTGCCGCTGCCCGAGGACCGGCACTTCTTCGGCCACGGCGCCTTCGTGCAAGGCGGCCGCTTGCTGGCCGCCACGGAAAACGACTTCGAAGACGGGCACGGCGTGCTGGGTCTGTACGACGCCACCCCCGGCGGCGGCTACCGGCGCGTGGGCGAGTTCGACTCCGGCGGCATCGGGCCGCACGAGGTCGTGCTGATGCCCGACGGCAAAACGCTGTGCGTGGCCAACGGCGGCATCCTGACTCACCCGGACTACGGCAAGCTGGAACTGAACCTGGACACCATGCGGCCGTCGCTCGCGTATATCGACGCGGCCACGGGGCAACTGCTGGAGAAGGTGGAGCTTGCGCCGGCGCTGCACCGGCTGTCGATCCGGCATCTGGCTCTGGCGGCCGATGGCGCGGTGTGGTTCGGTTGCCAATACATGGGCCCGGCCGCCGATCGTCCCGCGCTGGTCGGCCGCCATCGCCGCGGCGCGGCGCTGGAACTGTTTGAAGGCCCGGCCGAGACGCTGCGCAACATGCGCAACTATGTGGGCTCCGTTGCGGTCGACGCATCCGGCGGCATCGTGGCCACATCCAGCCCGGTCGGCGGGCAGGTGATCTATTGGGACGCAGCCAGCGGCAAATGCCTGGGCGTCACGTCGCTTGCCGACGGCTGCGGCGTCGCACCCGCCGCGCAAGCGGGCTTTCTGGTCAGCAGCGGTCTGGGCGCCATGATCCGCACCGACGCGCAGGGCAATGAAAAGCCGGTCCTGCCCCCGTCGCGCGACGTCTCCTGGGACAACCACTTCCGCATCGTGCCTGCGTAACGCGGCTTTGCCTGCCAGCGCGGCAAGACCTATGCTGCGTGCTGGTGCCGGTGTCTGACACCCTGGGGAGACGGCCTTGGGATTGCAGCGGTGTGCCTTGGGTGTCAGACACCTCCGCCTATCGCTGACGTCAGACACCGGAATCAGTCCTACGTCGTGCCCCGTAGTGGCTCGCGCTGCTTCTCTTTACAAAGCCTGACACTCCCGTCGGGCGTCGCGCCGCTTTGTGCAAGCCGCTTCTGATACATTCTTCCGTCGATTTTTTTCGCAGGAGGTTCCATGGATGAGGCCGTAAAAGAGTTCTATATCTGGGCCCCGAGACTGATGGATATGGGCATCAATCTGCTCGTCGCCTTGCTCATTCTCGGCATTGGCTGGTGGGTGTCGTCGTTGCTGGGCAACTGGGTCCGTCGGGCCGCCACGCGGTCGCCGAAGATCGATCCCACGATCGTGCCCATGTTCTCCACGACCGTGATGTGGGCAGTGCGGATCTTCACCGTGATCGCGGTGCTGGCGCGCTTTGGCGTGCAGACGGCCAGTCTGATCGCGGTGCTGGGCGCTGCGGGTCTTGCTGTCGGTCTGGCCTTGCAGGGCACGCTGCAGAACATTGCGGCCGGCATCATGCTGCTGATCCTGCGTCCGATCCGCGCGGGCGAATACATCGCGCTCAGCTCGGGTGCCGATGGCACGGTCGAGGAAGTGGGCCTGTTTCTGACGCGCCTCGTGCAGGGTGACGGCATCCACATGACGTTGCCCAACAGTACGGTCTGGAACGCCACGATCACCAACTACAGCCGCAACAAGACGCGCCGTCTGGACATCCCCGTGCCGGTTCGTTATGGCGACGACCTGGATGCGGTGGTCGCCAAACTGCAACAGATCGTGGACGCGCGTCCCGACGCGTTGAAGGACCCGGCGCCGCAGGTGAAGGTGTTCGACTACAAGGAAAACGGCGTTACGGTGAACGTGCGCGTGTGGGCCGAGTCGGGCAAGTATTGGGACCTGCGCTGGAGCCTGTACCAGGAAATCCGCCGCTCGCTCGAAGAGGCTGGCTTCCAGGCCCCGATCCCGCTGCGCGAAATCCAGAACCCCAAGACGGGCGCGGCGGCTTCCTGATTGCGGGTTTGGTTTTGTCAGCCATGAAAATGGGCGCCTCTTTGGAGGCGCCCATTTTTATTCGACGGCGAGATGGCGAGATGGCTTGATCGATCTTGGCGACCCGCCAATCAGGCCGGCATCGCAAGCCGGGCCAGTTCCGTCTTGATCCAGCCCGCGATCTCGCGCTGGCGCTGCGCGGGCATGCGGTCGATGATGGCCGTGACGCTGACGGCCAGCAGGGGCGCGCCCTGCGCGTCCAGCAACGCGCAACCCACGCCCAGCGCGCCGCGCACCGCGTGGTTGCCGACCACCGAGTAGCCGCGTGCGCGCGTGTTTTCGATCAGGCGGAACATTTCCTGAGGCGTCATGCCGCCGTACTCGTCCAGCCTGCCGGAATTGCGTTCGACGATGCCGCGCGCCACGTCGTCGGGCAGGGCGGCCAGCAGTGCCATGCCGCCCGAGCCCACGCCTAGCGGCTGGCGCTTGCCGGCATACGTGGCAAGAATCTGTACGGGATAGCTGCCGATTTCGCGATGCAGGCTGATCGAGTCGTCTTCCTCGCGCACCACCAGGAACACGGCGTCACCGGTGCGGTCCGCCAGGCGGCGCAGCACGGGCAGGAGCTGGCGCACACGCGGATCGCGCGACCGCGTGTCCGGATCGACGGCAAGCTGGGCGCGGTATTTCTTGGTGCCCGCGACCGGCAGCACCAGGCCCGCGTCGAGCAGGGCGGCCAGCAACCGGTAGATGGTGGGCCGCTGTATGCCGGTCAACCGGGCAATATCGGTCACGCTCAGGCCGTCCGGACCCTGGTCACGGAGGGCGGCCAACACGGCCAGGCCGCGTCGCAGAGTGCGTGGGCCCGCGGCCGCGGCATCGCTGTCTTGCATGCAGATCTCTGAAAACTAAGGGTTATCAACAAACGAACGAGGGAAAACCATCGTCCGTAGGGTGGACTCTACCTTGATGGCCACCGCCTGTATAGCGCAGAATGCGTCCATCCAATAATTCGAATCGTCCATCTAATGGACAGTACCCGCACGGAGACATTATGACTACAGGTCACAAGCCTGGCATGCGGCGCCTTGCCGCCACCCTTCTGGCCACCGCCGCAAGCGCATTTGCATTGGGTTCCGCCCACGCAGCCTATCCCGACAAGCCTGTCCGCATCGTGGTCGGTTTCTCGGCCGGCGGCACCACCGACGTGATCGCCCGCATCATGGCCAAGGAACTGACCGAGTCCCTCGGTCAATCGTTCGTGGTCGAAAACAAGCCGGGCGCCGGCAGCAACATCGCCACCGACCAGGTCCAGCGCGCCACGCCGGACGGCTACACGCTGCTGTTCGTGGCGGTGACCAGCGCGATCAACCAGACCCTGTACAAGAACGTCTCGTTCGATCTGACCAAGGATTTCGCCCCGGTCGCCCTGGGCGCCAAGGTCCCGAACATCCTGGTGGTCAATCCCCAGGTGCCGGTCAAGTCCGTGAAGGAACTGGTCGACTACGCCAAGAAGAACCCGGGCAAGCTGGCTTTTGCCTCGTCCGGCAGCGGCACGTCCATCCACATGGCGGGCGAGCTTTTCAAGATGAAGGCGGGCATCGACGTCCTGCACGTGCCGTACAAGGGCAGCGCCCCGGCCATGACCGACCTGATCGGCGGCCAGGTGCAGTTCATGTTCGACAACATGCCTTCGGCCTGGCCGCATGCCCAATCGGGCAAGCTGAACGCACTGGCCGTCACCACCGCCGACCGCTCCAAGAGCGCGCCGGACCTGCCGACCATGAAGGAATCGGGATTCACGGACTTTGACGTGTCGTCGTGGTTTGGTCTGCTGGCTCCCGCCGGCACGCCGCCGGAAGTCATCAACAAGCTCAACGCCGCCATGCAGCAGGCGCTGGACAAGCCCGCCGTGCAGACCAGCTTTGAAAAGCTGGGCGCCGTGGGCGTGAAGACCACGCCGGCCGAATTCGGCCAGTTCATCAAGTCGGAAGTCGAAGGCTGGGCCCCCGTGGTCAAGGCCTCGGGCGCGACGGTGGACTGATCGGCGCTTCTGCCGGTCACTCGCCGGCGGAGGGCTTAGTAAAAAGGGACGGTCTTGGGCCGTCCCTTTTTTATTTGTGCGTTTGATCCAGCCGATTGATTCCAGCCGGCGCCACGACCGCTATTTCTTCTTGGCCGCGTTCAGCATCGCCGTGCAGACGCCGCGCATCATGTCCACTTCGTCGCGGGTGAGCGACAGGCGGGAGTACAAATGGCGCATGCGCGGCATCAGCTTCTTCGGGTGGGCAGGGTCCAGGAACTGCACGCCGACCAGCGCTTCCTCCCAGTGCGCCAGAAACGCCTGGACCGCCTCGCTGGAAGCCGGTTCCGCGCCACGCGACGGTTCCTGGGCAGTGGAACGCGGCAAGAGCTCGGCGCCCTGATCCACCAGCAGCGCATAACGCAGCTCCCAGGCGGCCAATTGCAGCGCCTGGGCGACGTTCAGCGAGCTGTACTCGGGATTGGCCGGGATGTGGCAGATGCGGTGGCACAGCGCGATCTGCGCGTTCGTCAGCCCCGCGCGCTCGGTGCCCAGCACGATCGCGGCCACGCCTTCGGCCGTGTCCGCCAGGTGAGCGCAGGCCAGATCGGCCGCCTGCCGGATGTCGCAGGGCGGGGGACCCAGGTCGCGGACCCGCGCCGTCAGCGCGAAAGCCAGCGTGACGGGCGCCAGGGCTTCCTCGAGCGACGGATAGATGCGGGCGTTCTCAAGCACGTCCAGCGCGCCGCTGGCCAGCGCCACGGCCTCCGGCTGGCTTGTTACATCCGGGAATTTGGGGTCCACCAGGACCAATTCCGAGAAGCCCATCGTCTTGATCGCACGGGCTGCGGAACCGACGTTTCCGGGGTGGCTGGGGTTCACCATTACGAAGCGAACACGTGAAAATGCTTGAGTCATTTAAAATGGCACGTTTGGCTTCGTGCCTTCCTGGTTTTTTGAGTCGATTTCCCCGCGGGGGCGACGGCGTGCCGGGGGGCGGCAAGCGGCCTATCATCAAGCCAACTCATCGCATACGTACGGAATTTTATGCACCCGATGCTCAACATCGCCATCAAGGCGGCCCGGCGTGCCGGCACCATTATCAACCGTGCCAGCATGGATTTGGAACGACTCAGCGTGGCTCGCAAGGGGCCGCGCGATTATGTCACGGAAGTCGATCGCGCCGCCGAAGAGTCCATCGTCGAAACGCTGCGCGCAGCCTACCCTGACCACGCCGTGCTGGGCGAGGAGTTCGGTCTGCAGGGACCCGACCAGGCGGAATTCCAGTGGATCATCGACCCGCTGGACGGCACCACGAACTTCATCCACGGCCTGCCCAATTACGCCGTGTCGATTGCGCTGACGCAGCGCGGCCAGGTCACGCAAGCGGTCATCTATGACCCCTCGCGCAACGAACTCTTCACCGCCAGCCGTGGCAGCGGCACGTTCCTGAACGACCGCCGCGTGCGCGTCTCGGGCCGCACCCGCTACCACGACGCGCTGCTGGGCGCGCACTGGCCCAATGCCGGCGATCCCGAACAGGGCTCGCAGCGTTTCCGCCAGATGGCCGAAGGCGCCACCGGCGTGCGCCGCCTGGGCTCGACCGTGCTGGACCTCGCCTATGTGGCCTCCGGCCGCCTGGACGGTTTCTGCGGCGTGGGCCTGAAGCCCTGGGATGTAGCTGCCGGCAGCCTGATGGTGCTGGAAGCGGGCGGTCTGGTCGCCGACTTCGATGGCGAACAAGGCTGGATGGACAGCGGCAACGTCCTGGCCGCAAGCCCCAAGATCTTCACGCAGATGCTCTCCACGCTGAACCCACCCTCGGCGGCCTGATCGGCGCGACGCGCAAACAGAAACCGGCCCTGGCGGCCGGTTTTTTTTCACTACGTCAGGACGCTACCCGCGCGGGCTAGCGGCCCGCCGCATACCGCACGTGGGTCAGAGCGCCAACTGGATTCGATTCTCTTCTTCGCCCAGCGGCATGGCGGGCACCGCGCAGCAAATGAGGACCTCATCCTCACCGGCTTCGGCGGTGGGTTCCTTTATGTAGGTCACCGCGCCCTTGATCAGTTTGGTGCGGCACGTCCCGCAATTCCCCTCACGGCAACTGAATTCAGGATTCAGTCCGCGCGTCTCCGCAAGATCAAGTAGCGTGCCGGACCCCGGGGTCCAGCGTGCCTCCTTCAGCGAATTCATGAACGCGATGGGCACGGAGGCCGTGGCCGGCGGCAAACGGACCGGCTTATCTGCATGGGGCGTACCCGTGCGCGTCAACGACGCCGGTCCGAACGCCTCGGCGAGGATTCTTTCATCGGCGATGCCGTAGCCGCGCAAGCCGTCGTAGATGGCCTGTGTGAACGTCGGGGGGCCGCAAAGATAGAACTCGTAGTCGCCAAATGCCAGAAACCGGCTGAGCAGTGGCATATCGATACGGCCCGAGGCTTCGTAATCAATGCCGTCCTGGGCATCGGCGATATCGCTGAGCACACGAACGACTTTGACTGCGCCTTTTGCGGCGGCAACCAGCTGGGCAATCTCATCATCAAACGCGCGTTCGCGCTTGGCGCGCGCGGCATAAAACAGCGTAGTGGGCCGGATGCGTTGCCGGCGCAGCCCTTCATAGACAAGATGGCGCAGCATCGCCAGCATGGGCGTGATGCCGACTCCTCCCGCCATCAGCACTGCAGGGCGATTCGTCTGCGCGTCCAGCGTGAAACTGCCCGCCGGCGCCCGCACGTCGATGGTGTCGCCCTCATGCAGGTGGTCGTGCAGGTATTGGGAGACCTGGCCATCCCGCTTGACACTGATGCGGTAATGCCCATCCGACGGTGCGACCGACAGCGTGTAGGTGCGAATGACCGGCTTATCCAATCCCGGGACGTTGACGCGTATGGGCAGATGCTGGCCCGCCAGATGCGGCAGCAGTCCAGCGCCATCGTCCGGCGCCAGATGAAACGATCGGATCGACTCGCTTTCCTGCACGACGCTGCGCACTTTCAAGGGTCGCCAACGGGTTGCAAATTCCGCCGCGCGCAACCGCGCATCGGCTTGCTGCCAATCGCCCGTCATCAACGAACTCTCCGACCAGCCGCCCTCCTGAAACTTCCAGCGCAGGGCCAGGCCGCCCCTTCTGCGCACGATCTTGTGCGCGCGGAATGTCCATAGACGCTCCGCACCCTGAAATGCCGCGATGTCGGGAGCGTCCAGGATGACCTGAGCCTCGCCCGTCATCTGCAGCATGTCGCCGGTCTCGAAATCGACGAACAGAAGTCCTGCCTTGCCGTTGAGCAGGATGTTGCCGAGCGTGGCAAAGAAGAGGTTGCCGTTGAAGTCCGGAATGGTAAGCGTGCCGTCCTGATGCACCCGGACGAACCCGGCCTTGCCGCCACGATGGGAGACATCGACCTGGCGGCGGTCTTCACGCTCGGCGTACGACGCGACAAAAAAGGCGTCGGATTTTTCGATCAGCGCCCGCGTCTCCGGGTCGATGGCCGCCAGTTCCTCGGCCTGCACCGGCGCGGGCACGCCGGGATCGCGGACAAAGGTGAAGTCTCGGAGCTGAATGTACCGCGGGCAGTTTCCGAAACTTTGATCGACGCCGACCCGGAAACCGCTATCCACGCCATGTGCGAGCACACCGTTCATGCGGTTGCGGCGGCGCGTGTGCATCTCGATGCCCAACAGGCCGACCGGAGCGCCTTCAATCATGCCGCGGCCTGCCGGGTCCGTGGCATCCGGGCGGGCGGCGATATCGAGCGTCGCCGGTGTCGGCGACGACATGAAGCCCGGTCTGCCTTCAAGAAACGTCGCCCAGGCGTCCCCCGCGGCGTCCACGCTTCCCAGCACGATGAACGGCAGTTGCGCGTAGAAGTCCCGGTGCTGGTCAGGCATGTAGTCCCGCACGACACGCTGGCCGACCACTTCCATTCGTTCGGCGACGCCGACCTTCTCCTGGATGAATTTTTCGCCCTCATGCCAGGTGGGCAACTTGGTGGATGTCTCGGCCATTTTCGTTTCTCGCTGGGGGGATGGACCGCGGACCAAGCCGTCGGTGCTCAGGACGCCGTCACGCGTTGGCGGTCAGCCCGGCCGGGGTCTGGACGAAGGGCACAAAGCCCGGCAAGGCCTCGACTCGGCCGAGAAAACCCTTGACCGCGGTGTACGCCGAAAGATCGACGTTCCCCTCGGGCGCGCGGGCGAGGTAGCTGTAGATGGCGACGTCAGCGATGGTCGGATGATCGGCGGCCAGCCACTCGCGATTGGCCAGGTGGGCTTCAAGCTTATTGAGCAGGGCGTGCGCGCGCCCGATGACTTCTTCGGCGTTGAAGCCGGCGCCGAACACGGTGATCAGCCGGGCCGCCGCCGGCCCGTAGGCGACTTCACCCGCCGCCACCGACAGCCAGCGCTGGACGGCCGCCGCGCCACGCGCGTCTTCCGGCAGCCAGGCGCGTTGGCCGGATTTGTTGGCGAGATAGACCAGGATGGCATTCGAATCCGCAATGGCAACGCCGTCGTCTTCCAGAACCGGGACTTGGCCGAAGGGATTGAGGGCGAGAAATTCGGGCTTCTTGTGGGCTCCCGACTTCAGATCGACTTCGACCAGCTCGGCGTTCAGGCCAAGCAGCGATGCGAAGAGAACCACTCGGTGAGAATGGCCCGACAGCGGGTGGTGGTGGATTTTCAAGGTCCGGCTCCTGGGGTGGGTTTTCGGAGCGGGACAATTCCCGAACCGTGCCGTCAGTGTGGAACCGAACGATTTTTAGAGGAATAACCTCTGGGCGCACTTCTTTATTACGCTGGGAGAAATAATCGGTTTGGCCGGGGTCGAAATCTGTGTGCCCGACGCTCGCGCAGGCAGCCGTGCCGCGATCAGGTCTCGGCGGACTGCGCAATCAACCGGCCATCGGGAAGCACCATCCACGCCCGCACGCCCAGGCTGCGCACCAGCGCCCCGGTACGTTCCAGCGGCATGTTCGAAAACGCCGTGGACAGCGCATCGGCAGCCGTGGCTGTGGACGCCATGACGGACACGCTGCGGTACAGCGGCCTTGCCTGTCCTGTGAGCGGATCGAAGAGATGCGAATACTGTCCCGCGGCATCCAGCGGCGTGCCATAGCCGCCCGACGTGGCCAGCGCCTGATTGCTGATCGGCACCTGCGCCAGGATCTGGTCGGGCGACAGCGGATCGGCCAGCCCGACGCGCCACCCCGCAACGTTGGCCGATGCATCCAGTCCGCGTATCTCGCCCATGTCGACCAACGCGCGCTCCAGACCGGCATTGCGAAAAAGGTCCGTCACGCGGTCGGTGATGTAGCCCTGCGCGATGCCGTTCAGCGTCAGCGCCATGCCCGGCTGCAGGCGGATGCGCTGCGGGTCGACCTGGATGCTTCTGTACGACACGGACTGCAGCGCCCGAGAGATATCGTTCTGTGCGGGGCCATCGGGGGAAGCATCGGTTTGCGCGAAGTGGTCGGCGTACACGCGCCACAGCGGCTGCACGGACGGATCAAAGAGGCCCCCGGTCAATTCCGCGTAGTGCCGGCTTTCGCTGAGCAGCCGGACCAGGTCGGAGGGCGGATCGGCCAGATACCCCTGGCGGTTCAGGATCGACAGCGCGCTGTCGTCGCGGTACAGGCTGAACACGCCCTCGAGCCGCCGCAGTTCCTGCAACGCCCGTTCGATGAGCTGTTCGGCAGCCAGGCGGTCGGGATGATACAGCCGCAGTTCCGCGTCCGCGCCCAGCGCCACGCCTTGCCAGCGTACCGGCGCGATGGCCGCATGCGCGCGGCGCAGGAAACCGGGAGCGAGAGCCAGCGCGGAAGACGCGGCAACGATGCCGAGGAAGCGGCGACGGGCGGGAGGGTTCATGGCGTTATCAACCAGGTGAGGCGCAAAAAGTAAGGGCGATTCAATCAGGGCGGCGGGCGTTCGCGCTATTGGGCAAACACGTAGTCCTCGGGCACGTCGGCAAAGCGCACGACGCGTCCGCCGTGGGTCTGCGCGAAAGCCTGCGCGCGCGTCTGATCCGAAAATGGCATGGCGTCTTCGGCGCCCATGCCGCCGATGAAGCTGGAGTTGATGACGTAGAAGGCCTGGCGGGCATCGACCCACGCCTTCAGATCCGCCGCGCCATCGGGGCCGGCGGCCGCCATGTCGTTGACATAGATGGCGGCCAGGCCCTTGGGTTCTTCGGGCAGCAGCGTGTAGGCGAACACCTGCTTGATGGACGAGAACCACACCGGCGCGGCGCGCCCTTTTACGAATATCTGGCCCTTCGGCCCCGTGTGGTCCAGCAGCATCATTCCGCAGTAGTGGCCGACGGCCTCAGCGGAGACCGCCTGCGGCGCGGGCGGCGCCGCGGCGGGTTCGTCGCCGCCGCAGGCCGACAGCGCCAGCATGATGGCCGAGAAGGCCGTTATTGCGGCCCAACGTTGCAGCGTCATAGCTGTTTCCTCCGGAAGCAGAAGGCGGCCAGCAGAAACGGCACGGCGATCCACAGCAATTGCGCCGCCACCAGCAGCGGCACGGGCATGTGCGCCTGATCGCTGACGCCGGCCATGCCCGCGTACATGGAAATGTTCTCGAACCCTGTCAGGTTCAGCAGCCGGTATACGTCGGACGGATTGGCCAGCAGTAGCGCATTGAGCATGCCCGGCGTGACGTGGCGGCCTTGATCCGCAGCCAGCACACCCAAGAGGCCCATGTCATAGATGACGACAAAGAACAGCCACACCCCCAGTGCGATGCCCGCCGCCGTGGCGCGTTCGCGCACCAGCGTGCTGACGAGGTAGCCCATGGCCAGAAAGCTTGCGCCGAGCAGCACGCTGGCGCCGATCAGCATGGCGAAGGGCCGCCAGGCGCCGGCGTCCATGCCGCCATACACCCATTGCAGCGCCAGTCCCGCCGACCCATAGCCCGCGCCGGTCGCGATGGCCAGGATTACCAGATGGCCGATGAATTTGCCCAAGATGACCTGCCAGCGCGACACCGGGTAGCTGAGCAGCAGGGCCATGGTGCCGCGGTCGACCTCGCCGACGATGGCGTCGTAGGCCAGCAGCATCGCGATGAGCGGCACCAGGAAGATGGACAGGCTGGACAGGCTGACCACCGTGACGGTCAGGGGATCGACCTTGACCGCGCCGGTGGGGGCGCTGCCCAAGAGGCCCAGCGCCAGCGCCAGCGCGGCCAAAAGGAGCGATGTGGCAAGGACCCAGCGATTGCGCAGGCCGTCGCGGATTTCCTTGCCGATGATTGTGCTTACGGCGTTCATGCGTCTTCCCGTTCAAGCAGATGGGCGTAGATGTCGTCAAGCCCTGGAACCTGGATGTCCAGGTCGCTGATGGGCGCCCCGATGGCGCCGATGCTGCGGATGGCCTCGACCTTGTCCGATTCGTGGCACAGGCGTTCATAGCGGCTGGCGTCGACCTGGCGCCAGGCCGAGGAGGGCGGGGCGGATGCGTTGTCCGGCCCAAGTGTGACGCTGATACGGATCGGCAGCCCGGTGTCGCGGCGCAGCGCCGACATGCCGCCGTCGGCGATCTTCACGCCCGCCTTCATGACGACGATGCGGTCGGCGTGGCCGGCCAGCTCCGACAAGGCGTGCGTGCTAAGCAGGATGGTGGCGCCGCTGGCGCGCAGCTCGTGCACGATCTCGTAGAACTTGAGGCGCGAGGCCGGGTCCAGGCCGGTGGTGGGCTCGTCGAACAGCAGGATGCGCGGCGCGCCAAGCAGCGCCTGCGCCAAAGCCAGCCGCTGGCGCATGCCTTTTGAATAGCCGCCCACGCGGCGGTGCGCCGCGCCGGAGATGCCCACTTTCTCAAGCAGTTCCGCGTTGCGCGATACGGGCTGACGTTTCAGGCGCGCGTAGAAAGCCAGTGTCTCGGCGCCCGTCATCGCGGGATGCAGCGCGACCGTTTCGGGCAGGTAGCCGATCCGGTCGCGCAGGCGCGCGGCGGCCGGGCTGTGCGCGTCCTGGCCGAACAACGTGACGCGCCCGTGCGTCGGGCGGATGAGTCCGAGGATCAGTTTGATCAGGGTGCTCTTGCCGGCGCCGTTGTGCCCGGCCAGCGCCACGCATTCGCCTTCGCGCAGGTCCAGGTCCAGGACGCTGATGGCCCGGTGGGCGCCATAGTGTTTGCTGACGCCCGCAAGCGTCACCAGTGGATTGCTCATTGATTGTCCTCGGCGCGCTTCGCGCCGGTTTTTGCGTCGGGTTTTGCGGCAAGACTCGCGTCGAGATGCGCGTCGAGATTCGGGCCGGCAATGGCGTCGTTGTCAGCGCGCGGTTCCCGGACAGGCTTCATCAGCGGCGCGCTGTCGATCACGCCGCCGGGCAGGATCGCGGGGAACTGCGATTGTGCCCAGCGCACCACCGAGATGGCCGGACTGTTAAGCAGGATGCGCGCGGCGGGGGCGCGCCACAGCAACTGGTCCACCACGTCGTTAGGACGGTAGGCCGTATCGGCAATGCCGTCGCCATCCAGATCGAAGGCCGTGTTGTCGCTCCAGTAGTTGCCGCGTCCGTTATCAGACCATTCCATCACCCGCGTGCCCACGTACTTGACCTGGTTGCGGTTGTTGATGAAGGCGTTGCCCGAGATCCGGTTGCCCTCGGAGCCCGCCGTGAAATGGATGCCGATATCGCAGTTGGAGAAATGGTTGTCCGCAAAGCGGTTCTTGTTGGCGTTGTAGATGAATACGCACTTGCCGGCGCCGTCGACGGTGTTGCCGGAGATGTTGGAGTCGTTGGCGTAATTCATCATCAGGCCCTGTTCCACGTTGTTCACCGCCACGTTGCCGGTGACGACCAGGCGGTGCGAATACATGATGGCGAAGCCGATGTCGTTGCCGGTGGACACGTTGCCGCTGATCTCGCTGTCGTTCGTGTACATGTAGTGCACGCCGTAACGCAGGTCATGGAAGCGGTTGCCGGTGAACCGGTTCTGTTTGCTGGTGTTCACGAAGACGCCGTCGCGGCCGGCGGAAATGTCGTTGTCCACCACCGCGCTGCCGGGCGTGTTCCATAGCGACACCCCATTGCCACGCTCGGCCACGCGCAGCTCTTTGTTGCCCACGATGCGGTTGCCGCGCACCAGCGCGTCCTGCGGACCCCATACATAGACGCCGAACAGGTTGTCCAGGATGTCGTTGTGTTCCACCACGGCGCGATGCGCGGTGCGGTCCAGGAAGATGCCTGCGTCCATGGCGGGCAGGTCCAGCCCCGAGCGGGTGACGGTCAGGTTGCGCAGCGACACGTCCGTGGCCTTGATCCACAGGGTGCGCCCCTGGCGCGTGCCGGCGATGACGGCGGAACGGTCCTTGGGTCCCTCCAGCGTGAGCGGCTTGTCGATGATCACGGCGCCGGCGTAAATGCCGGGCGCCAGGCGCAGCGTATCGCCGGGCTGCGCCGTGGCGACGGCTTGCGCCAGATCGGCGCCCGCCGCGACCTCCAGGGTGGCGGCCGCGGCGGCGCCGTTCAGGACCGGGCCGAAGCCGGCCAGCACGAAGCCGGCCGCGGCCCACACCGCGTTTCGCAAGGTTGCGATGGCAGCCATGGATCGTTACGCAGACTTCTTGGGATGCACGATCATCTGGCCGGACATTTCCATGTGCAGCGCGTGGCAGAACCACTGGCAGTAGTACCAGTAGATGCCAGGGCGATCCGCCTTGAACGTGATGGACGACGTGGCCTGAGGACCGATCTCCATGGCGATGCCGTGGCCTTCCAGCGTGAAGCCGTGCGTCAGGTCTTCGATCACTTCCATGTTGGTCACGAACACCGTGACCTCGTCGCCCTGGTTCACCTCGAACTGCTTCAAGCTGAACATCGGCGCCACCGCCATCATGTACACGCGGACCTTGTTGCCGTCGCGCACGACCTTGGCGGCGTCTTCCAGCGACACGCCGTCCTTCTTGGCGATTTGGCGGGCGTCTTCCCACATGGGGTCGTCGCGCTTCCAGACGCTGATCGGGTTGATCTTGGAACGGTGCACCAGGCACATGTCGTGCGGCTCGGCGAAGCTGGGGCCGTCATGCACGAGCTTCATCTCGTCGCCGGAAATGTCGATGAGCTGGTCGTTCTCGGGCTTGAGCGGACCCACGTTCAGGAAGCGATCCTTCGAGAACTTGTTCAGCGACACCAGCCATTTGCCGTCGGCTTCCTTGGTTTCGCCCATCGTGGAGTGGTTGTGGCCCGGCTGGTAATGCACGTCCAGCTTCTGGAGGATCGGGTCGACCTTTTCGCCCTTGTAGGCGCGCTTGGCCTTGTCGATGTTCCACTTGACCATCTGGCTGTCGATGAACAGTGTGGTGTAGGCGTTGCCGCGGCCGTCGAACGCGGTATGCAGCGGGCCAAGGCCCAATTGCGGCTCGGCCACGACGCAGTCGCGCGGCTTGATCTTGTCGGCGAACAGGTCGTCCAGCTTGCGCACGTCGATCACGGTGACGGTGGGCGAAAGCTTGCCGTTCAGCATGAGATGGATGCCGTCGGGCGCGGCGTTGCAGCCGTGGGGCGAGTTGGGGACCGGGATGTAGCGCGTGTACTTGGAGCCGTGGCGGCCGTCGACGACCGGCACGCCGCCCATCGTCTTGAAGTCGCCGTCCTTGACCGCCTTCTCGATGCGCTTGAGGTCGAAGACCACGACCCAGTCCTGCTCGTTGGCGGACATTTCCTCGACGGTGACGCCTTTCTCCGAGTTGTAGCAGGTGGCGAACGAGTATTTGCCCTGGTAGTCGGCGTCGCCGTTGTCCAGGTTGCCGTCGACCAGCACTTGCCACGCGACCTTCATGGTGTCGCCATCAATGGCCGAGTAGACCGAGAAGAAGTTCTTCTTGGGATCGTCAAGCACCTTGCCGTCGTTAGGCAGCGGGATGATGTGCTCGCCGTTGGCAAACACGTAGCCGGTGCGCGGATAGCGCTGCGGACGCAGGCCGTGCACGCCCGACACGTTGGGCAGTTCAACGATCTTGTCGGTCTTCATCACGTCCAGGCGGATGCGGGCCACTCGATTGTTGGCCTTGTCGTTGATGAAGAGGTAGCGGCCGTCGTAGGTCTGGTCGGTGAACGACAGGTGGGGGTGGTGGGCGTCGCCGTTGGGGAACACGCCGCCCTTATCCTTGAGGTATTCGCGGGTTTCAGGCGTGAGGCCGTCGGTCAGGACCTTGCGGCTTTCGTTCGTGCGGCCCCAGCCGGTGGCGCTGCAATGGTTGAAGACGGGAATGCGCACGAGTTCGCGCATGGACGGCAGGCCCAGCACGCGGACTTCGCCCGACTGGCCGCTGGAGTTGAACGCATAGTATTCGTCCAGCTCGCCCGGCGCGACATGCCCGAGCACGGCGCCGTTGCCAGATTTGCCCTCTTTGCCGTGCGCGGTGGACATCTGCGCCCCGGCAACGAGGCCGGCCGCGCCGGTGATGGCTGCGGTGCCCAGGAAGCTTCGGCGGGTGAGGCCGGCTTTTTCGGGGGTCTTGTCGGACATGGATAACTCCTAGGTAGGGACGGCGCATTGCGCCGCGGTACGAAAATCGTGTTTCACGATTCCCGGTTGGGGCGATTTGCCGAGTTGGGGGTCGGCATGCGGTGCAGAACGACTTCCTGCACCGACGGCTCAGGGGGCGGAGCCGGGCGCCGCTCACGCTTTGCCTGCTTCTGGATCAGGTGAGGGCACTTCTGTTTGTGGTGGTAAAGCATCTGGCAGTGCAGGCACTGGATGCACTCGTTCGGATTGATTTCTCCGGAGGGGTCGATCGCCTGAACGGGGCATTCGATGTTGCACCGTTGACAGGGGTTGCCGCAGTCGCGGTAGCGCTTGAGCCAATTGAAGATACGCAGCCGGGCGGGGATGGCCAGCGCGGCGCCCAGCGGGCACAGGTAGCGGCAGAAGAAGCGCTCGATGAACAGACCTGCGGCCAGCAGCGCCACGGCGAACAGCACGAAGGGCCAGTGGCGCACGAAGTGCAGGATGATCGCGGTCTTGAAGGGTTCGACTTCGGCCAGTTGCTCGGCAACTGCAAGGTCATACAGCGAGAAGCCGAAGAGCAGCAGGAAGATCACGTACTTGAGCGTGGACAGCCGTTGCGCCACGCCGTGGCGAATCTTGAGCTGGCGCACACCAAGCCGCCGGGCGATGCGGTTGGTCAGTTCCTGCAGCGCGCCGAACGGGCACAGCCAGCCGCAGAACGCGCCGCGGTTCCAGAAGACCATGGAGATGGCGGTGGCGCACCACAGGATGAACACCAGCGGATCCATCAGGAAGTATTCCCAGCGGAAGTCGGTGCGCAAGGCCGAGAAGAATGTCAGCACGTTCACGATGGATAACTGCGCCTGCCCGTACCAGCCGATCCAGAACAGCGCGAAGGCCAGGAACGCCAGACGCAGCCTGTCGTGCATCAGCGGGCGTGAGGTGAGCTGGTCCTGGAAGAAGAAAATGCCGACGAGCACCGTCAGCGCGACGGTCAGGATGGCGATCTGGCCGGCCTTGCCCTGCCAGATCTGCTTCCACAGCGCGGGCGGCGCGGATTCGGCGTCGGGCGAGGGCGCCGTGGCGGCGGCGGACTGAATGGCGGAGGATTGACTGGCGGCGGGCGCCGGCGGCGGCGCGACGGTGCGGGTGTAGGCCGCGGGCAGGTCATACGGCAGATCGAACGTGACGAACGCTTTGTCCGACACGCTGAGCACGCGCTGCACCATCAGTTGCAGGCGCCACGGCTTGACCGGGTCGAGCGAGGCGTCTTCGGGCACGACAAAGAGGGCGACTTCGCGCAGCGCCGGCGCGCCCTTGGCGTTGATGTCGGCCAGCCGCTGGTGGTTGCGGTCGCGGAACCGGAAGGCGCCTTCGTCCTGGATGACCTCTATGCGGTCGAAGATGCCGCCGCGCACGTAACCGGACCCCTTGAATGAATAGAGCCCATTGCCCGCGACCAGCACAGCCTGCTGGCCGGGCTTGAGGCGTTCCTTCAGGCGCTGCCAGCCGATGTCGCCCAGCAGGCTGCGGCCGATGGATGGTGCGCTGACCAGCGCGGCATACAGGTCGATGAAGGTATCGTCGGGGCCGCCCTCGCCATGATCGGCCGCGTCCTTGCGGCCGGACCGCAGGAACGCCTGATTGACGTCGTCGGGCGTCAGGCGCAGGTTCTTCACGGCGCCCGCGTCAAGCAGTTCCTGCCAGGTCTGCACCGTGTCCTTGTCTTCGTCGAGGACGCGGGTGGCAGCCGGCTGCGCCGCGGCGCGTGGCGCGCCCGACTTGTCGATGCCGTGCGCGCGCGCCACCGCAATGGCGGACCGCGTGATCGTGTCGCCGATCACCATCAGCGTGACCGTTGCGCCGCTGACGATGTCCACGGGCGGCGGTGCGCCGTGACGGGGGGGGGACTCGACGAAGTTCAGGCCGACGTAGCCCTGGATGAAACGATCGACCTTGGCTTGCGGTATGCCGATCAGCACGATGGGCTCGTGGTGCTCGACCAGCTTGGCGCCCATGATGCGGCCGCTGTCGGAAAGCCCCACCAGCACGTCGATCGGCTTGCTTGAGTAGCCGCGGGTGTTGACCACGTCGGTAGTCAGGTAGACAAGGCCGAGCGGCTTATTACCCGCAAACACGCGGGCAATGGCGGGCTTGCCCTCGACGGGCCCGGAGCGGTCGGCGCCGGGGAATACGTCCGTGATGGGTGTGCTGGCCAGGAATTCAGGCAGGCGTTGCGCCTGCGCCGCTTGCGCCAGGAACAGACAGGAAAGCCATAAAGCAATGAACGCGGCTTGAACGTATTTTGTGACCCGAAGGTGTACTGCGGTACTGCCGCGCATGCTGAACTCTGTTCGTCGTGTTTGCTTACGGGCATCCTACGAACATGCATCGGGGGGTGGATTGCGGTTTGTCAATCTGACAGAGTCGAAGGCCTAATAGCCCTACGATATGTAGGGGAAGTTCCGTAGATTTGGGGGGTATCCGCGGGTGGTGTTGATGGATGTCAATCGGACGACGAGAAGGCAGTCCTACACTGACCCGCGGCGGCAACGGCGTCTGCATATGGCTGGCGTACGTGCATCGACCGCTGTGTCATCGGAGAATTTCATGCTGGCAAAAGCCACCCTCGCCATCCTTCTTTCCGCCTCCAGCCTGCCCGTGCTGGCCGCGCAATGTGAAGCCACCGTCGAAAGCAACGACGCCATGCAGTTCAACGTCAAGGAAATCGTGGTCGACAAGAGCTGCAAGGAATTCACGGTCAACCTGAAGCACGTCGGCAAGATGGCCAAGGTCGCGATGGGCCACAACTGGGTCCTCACCAAGGAAGCCGACAAGCAGGGCGTCGCCACGGACGGCATGGGCGCCGGCCTCGCGCAGGACTACGTCAAGGCGGGCGACACCCGCGTCATCGCCCACACCAAGGTCATCGGCGGCGGCGAATCCGACTCCGTCAAGATCGACGTCTCCAAGCTCGCCGCTGGCGAAAACTATGCATTCTTCTGCTCCTTCCCCGGCCACTGGGCCATGATGAAGGGCACGCTCAAAGTCGGCGGCTAATCCCCCCGACGGGTCTGTTGAGACAAGCAAGAGCCGGCCGGGGGGCCGGCTTTTTCATGCCCGCGGCGCCTGCCGCGCGGCGCGCTTGAACCGCGCCGACCGGCCGGATTCAGGCGCTTGCAAGCCTTAGTCCATTCGGCCCAAAGCCTCTGTCCATCAGGCTTACGGACGGGATGCGTCACCGGCATGTCATGGATTTTCCATGTACGATTACCGGTCGTGTAACTTCTGGAGCTCCTGATGGAGTGGCTGCTGGACCCCGCTGCGTGGGTCGGCTTGCTTACCCTGGTCGTCCTTGAGATCGTCCTGGGCATTGATAACCTGATTTTCATCGCCATCCTGGCGGACAAGCTGCCGCCCGCGCAGCGCGATCGCGCGCGCATCATGGGCCTGAGCCTCGCGCTCATCATGCGCCTGGGCCTGTTGTCCGTCATGTCATGGCTGGTCACGCTGACTACCCCCCTGTTCAATATCGGTCCACTATCGCCTTCGGGTCGCGACCTGATCCTGATGGTGGGCGGCCTGTTCCTGCTGTTCAAAGGCACGATGGAACTGCACGAGCGCCTTGAGGGCAGCATGCACACCGGCTCGTCCGGCCCGCGCGTCTACGCCAGCTTCTGGGTGATCGTCACGCAGATCGTGGTGCTGGATGCCGTGTTTTCGCTGGACTCGGTGATTACCGCCGTCGGCATGGTGGACCACCTGGCCATCATGATGATCGCGGTCATCATCGCCATCGGCATCATGCTGATCGCGTCCAAGCCGCTGACGCGCTTTGTCAACGCCCACCCGACGGTGGTGGTGCTGTGCCTGGGCTTCTTGCTGATGATCGGCTTTTCGCTCCTGGCCGAAGCCTTCGGCTTCAAGGTGCCCAAGGGCTATCTGTACGCGGCCATCGGTTTCTCGGTTGCCATCGAGGCGCTCAACCAGGTGGCGCGCCGCAACCTGCTCAAGCTCGACGCCCGCTTCCCCATGCGCGAACGCACCGCCTCGGCCGTGCTGCGCATGCTGGGCAAGCGCCCGCCGGCCAGCGACGAACCCGACCTGCCCCATGCCGGCAGCCCAGCCGTCCAGGCGTTCGGGGTCGAAGAGCGCAACATGGTCAGCGGCGTGCTGACGCTGGCCGAGCGTTCCATCCGGTCCATCATGACGCCGCGCACGGACGTTTCCTGGATCAATATCGACGACGATCCCGACAACATCCGCCGCCAGCTCACCGAGGCGCCGCACAGCTTCTTCCCGGTGTGCCGCGGCTCGCTGGATGAAGTGCTGGGCATCGGCCGCGCCAAGGACCTGATCGCGGACCTGATCACCGAAGGCCGGGTGCGCCGCAACCGCCTGCGCGATCCGATCATCGTGCACGAGTCGATCGGCATCCTGCGCCTCATGGACACCCTCAAGCGCTCGCGCGGCCAGCTCGTGCTGGTGGCTGACGAGTTCGGCGCCATCGAGGGGCTGGTGACGCCCATCGACGTCTTCGAAGCCATCGCCGGCGAATTCCCCGACGAGGACGAACTGCCCGACATCGTGGCGGACGGCGCCAACACCTGGAAGATCGACGGGGCGGCCGACCTGCACCACGTCGAGCAGGTGCTTGAAACCGAAGGCCTGGTCGACGACGCCCAGGACTTTTCCACGCTCGCGGGCTATCTGCTCTCGCGCTTCGGACATCTGCCCAAGCCGGGCGACGTCTGCGAATACCAGATCCATCACCAGCATTTCCGTTTCGAAGTCCTGGAAATGGATGGCCGCCGCATCGCGCTGGTGCGCGTCGAGAAGCGCCCCGAAGAGCATTTCCCCGACGAAGCATCCCTAGCCAACGACTAACAGAGAGAGACCCTAGCCCGTGACCGAGAACTCGCTCTATCTGATCAAAGCATTCATCCTGGGCATCCTGGAAGGCCTGACGGAATTCATCCCCGTGTCCAGCACGGGCCACCTCATCCTGGTCGGCGACTGGCTGAATTTCGATTCGGGCGATGGCAAGGTGTTCGAGGTGGTCATCCAGCTTGGATCCATCCTTGCCGTGATGTGGGTCTTCCGCGCCCGCCTGCTCCAGCTGATTCGCGGCACGCTGACGGGCGTGCCCAGCGAAGTGGCCTTCACCCGCAACCTGATCCTGGCGTTCCTGCCGGCGGCGGTGATCGGCGCGATCTTCATCAAGACCATCAAATCGGTGTTCTACCACCCGGCGGTGGTCGTCGTGACGCTGGTGCTGGGCGGGCTGATCATGCTGTACGTGGAACGCCGCACGCGCCACACGCCGGGCGATGCGCCGGGCGCCGCTGACGACACCGCGTCGGACGAGCGCGCCTCGGCCCACACGCTCGAACAGATCACCTGGAAGCAGGCGCTGGGCGTGGGCGTGGCGCAGTGCTTTGCGATGATTCCCGGCACCTCGCGGTCGGGCGCCACCATCATCGGCGGCATGATCGCCGGCATCCAGCGCAAGACGGCCACCGAATTCTCGTTCTTCCTGGCCATGCCGACCATGCTGGGCGCGGCGGCCTACGACATGTACAAGAACTTCGGCCTGCTGACCCAGCACGACCTGTCGGGCATCGCCGTGGGCTTCATCGCGGCGTTCCTGAGCGCCATGGTAGTGGTGCGGGCCGTGCTGCGCTTCGTGGCCAACCACACGTATCGCGTGTTCGCCTGGTACCGGATCATCTTCGGCGCCATTGTGGCGGCCTGGATCTTCACGCGCTGATTCCTCCCCGCCTCGGCGGGAGCAGAAAAAAGGCCGCTTCTTGAAGCGGCCCTTTTTTTGACTTGCGTGGGTCTTGCGGCGTCTACGCTTCTGTTTCGAGGTCGTAGAACTGCAGTCCGTCGCGGTCGATGACCAGCCAGCCGCCGCGCGGGGGTGACACGTGGTCGCAGTCCCAGTCGGGCAGCACCCAGCGTTCGCGCTTTTGGCCGTCGATGTCGAGCACGTGGCGGTTGGGGCGATGCGTGTGGCCATGAACCAGCACGCGCACGCCCGTCTCGCGGAAGATCGACTCGATGGCGTCCGCGTTGACGTCCATGATTTCCATGGACTTCGTCTGGTTGGCCGCCTGGCTTTCGCCGCGGGCCTGCTGCGCCATGGCCAACCGCTCGGGGATGGTCTTGGCCAGAAACTCGGCCTGCCATTGCGGGTTGCGGACCATCTTGCGGAATTGCTGGTAGGCGGCGTCGTCCGTACAGAACTCGTCGCCATGCGTCAGCAGGACCTGGCCGAAATCGGTTTCCAGCAGCGCCGGCTCGGGCAGCAGACTGGCGCCCACGGCCTTGGCCAGTTCTTCGCCGATGAGGAAATCGCGGTTGCCGCGGCCCAGCCAAACCGGGATGCGAGCAGCCGTATTGCGTAGCGCCACCAGCACCGTGGCAAGCCACGGCGGGGCGGCGCGGATCACGTCGTCGCCGATCCAGGCGTCGAAGATGTCGCCGGGCAGCAGCAGGGCTGCCGCCTCTTCCTCTGCCGCCTGCAGAAAGGCCAGGAAGGCCTCCGAGGTGGCCGGCGTGGCCGGCCCCAGGTGCAGGTCGGATGCCAGCCAGACCGGGCCGGGCAGGGAGATCTTATTCAAGAACTTCGGCCTTCTCGATGATCACGTCTTCGTTCGGCACGTTCTGGTGGAAGCCCTTGTTGCCGGTCTTCACGCCCTTGATCTTCTCGACCACGTCGGTGCCTTCGGTGATGGTGCCGAACACGGCGTAGCCCCAGCCGTTCGGCGTGGGCGACGTGAAGTTCAGGAAGTCGTTGTTGGACACGTTGATGAAGAACTGTGCGGTGGCCGAATGCGGATCGCTAGTGCGGGCCATGGCCAGGGTGTACTTGTCGTTCTTCAGGCCGTTGTTGGCCTCGTTTTCGATCGGGGCGTGCGTCTGCTTCTGCTTCATGCCGGGTTCAAAGCCGCCGCCTTGGATCATGAAGCCGTCGATCACGCGATGGAACACCGTGCCGTTGTAGAAGCCTTCCTTGACATAGGTCAGGAAGTTTTCGACGGACTTGGGCGCCTTGGCGGCGTCCAGGGTGATGACCATGTCGCCTTGGTTCGTTTGAAGCTTGACGCGGGGATTGGTGCTCATGGTTTTGGTGCCTTCGGAGGTGGAGGGGGAAGAAGAGGCTGCGGGGGCGGCGCTGACGAACGCCGGAGCGAATGCAGCCAGTGCGAACGAGCACGCCGTCAGGCGCAGCAGGTGTAGAGGGGAGTAACGGGACATCATTTGCCTTGTTTATCCTTCAACATTGTTTCAACTTCGCGGACCTTTTCCCGCATGCCAGGCACGCCGTCGCTGGCGGCCTTCTTGTAGGTGCGCAAGGCCTGCAGCAGTTGCAGGTCGCCCAGATTGGCGCGAGCCGCCGCGTAGGTCGGATCGGCGCGCAGTGCCATTTGCAGGGCGTCCTGCGCGCGGTCGAGTTCTCCTCGGCCAGCATATAGAGCCGCCAGGTTGTTCCAGGGTTCCGGCAATTCGGGGAACCGCGTGGTCATATCGGTGTAAATGTCGATCGCTTCGTTCGTGCGATCAAGCGCGGCCAGGGCGCGCGCGTGCTGGAACATGAGCTGGACGTCGGTGCCGCGCTGGTCCTTGATCTCGGCCTCGCGCTTTTCGATCATCGCCAGGGCTTCCTGATTGTCGCCACGGGTGAGCAGTCGCTCGATGTGCGTGGTGATCTGGGAGGCGGACGGCGTCAGGCGCGTGTCCACGCTGGGCTTGGCGGCTTCCAGCAGATTGGCCAGGGCATCCCAGCCGCCTTCGGGGGGAATCGGGTCCAGGGTGGTGCGGCTGGCGTTGGGATTCGATCCCGCGCCGCCGCTCATCGACTGGGCAAGGGCAACGCCAGCGGGCGTGCCGGCCAGGGCCAGGGCGAGCAGGGCAACGCAAAAACGCGGCTTGATAGTCACGTGGGGTTCCGTTAAAAGTCTTGGCCGGCCGGCGCTTACGCGCGCGACCGGGCCGCTTGCTATACTTGACGACCACCATTTTAGCCCCGGTTGGGTTTTTGGCTCGACCATCGCGTTCAAGGTAGTACGGAGCAGGGCCAGAATTGAAATTGTTCCGCTGCGAATTTACCTGCCACAGTGCTAATGGGGCGGCACGCGTTGACGGTATCGTCCGTCGACAGCAACTTTCCGAAACCGCCACGGAAAACTAAACGAAGCCTATCGCGCCATGCTGCAAATCTACAACACGTTATCGCGTACCAAAGAACCGTTCAAACCGGCCCAGGCCGGCCAGGTGCGCATGTACGTGTGTGGCATGACCGTGTATGACTTCTGCCACCTGGGCCACGCCCGCATGCTGGTGTCGTTTGATGTCGTGCAGCGCTGGCTGCGCGCCAGCGGCCTGACGGTGGACTACGTGCGCAACATCACGGACATCGATGACAAGATCATCCGCCGCGCCGTGGAAACCGGCCGCCGCATCGGCGAAGTCACCGAGTTCTACATCGACGCCATGCACGCCGACGAGCGTGCGCTGGGCGTCGAATCCCCCGACCGCGAGCCGCGCGCCACGCAATACGTGGGCGAGATGCTAGACATTATCGGCAAGCTTGAAACCAACGGTCTGGCCTACCAGGCCGAAGACGGCGACGTGAACTACGCCGTGCGCGATTTCCCCGGCTACGGCAAGCTGTCCGGCAAGACGCTGGATGACCTGCGCGCCGGCGAGCGCGTGGCAGTCGGGTCCGGCAAGCGCGATCCGCTGGATTTCGTCCTCTGGAAGTCCGCCAAGGCCGAGGAACCCGCCGACACCAAGTGGGAATCGCCCTACGGCCTGGGACGCCCGGGCTGGCACATCGAGTGTTCGGCCATGAGCAAGTCGCTGCTGGGCCTGCCGCTCGACATCCACGGCGGCGGTCCGGACCTGAAATTTCCGCACCATGAGAACGAGATCGCCCAGACCGAGGGCGCTTTCGGCGGCACGCTGGCCAACATCTGGATGCACTGCGGCCCGCTGATGGTTGATTCGGACAAGATGTCCAAGTCCCTGGGCAATTTCCGCACGATCCGCCAGACCGTCGCGCAGAGCGAACCGGCGGCCGGCCAGTCCGAGTACCAGGTGAACCCGCGCGAAGCGGAAATGGTGCGCTTCTTCATTGTGCGCAACCACTACCGCAGCCCGCAGAACTACACGCCGGACAACCTGATCGACGCGCAGAACGCCCTGGATCGCCTGTACCAGGCCTTGCAGAACGTGCCGGCCGATGATCAGGGCATCGACTGGAACGAACCGCAGGCGCAGGCCTTCAAGGCCGCGATGGATGACGACTTCAACAGCTCGGGCGCCGTGGCCGCGCTGTTCGAACTGGCCTCCGAAGCCAACCGTACCAAAAGCGCGCGCAGCGCCGGGCAGATGAAGGCGCTGGCCTCGCTGCTGGGCCTGCTGCAGCAAGCGCCGGCAACGTACTTCCAGTCTGCCACCCGCTATTCCGCGGCCGCCATCGAGCAGGGCGCGCGAAGCACGCTGGACGCCGACGCCATCCAGTCGCTGATCGACGCGCGCGCGGCCGCAAAGGCTGCCCGCAATTTCGCCGAGGCCGATCGCATCCGCGCAGAACTGCGCGAATCCGGTATCGAGCTGGACGACAAGCCGGGCGGCCTGACGCAATGGCGCCGCGCGTGACCCCGCAGGATACGCCGGACATGTCCACCGCAGATCTCGAGATTCCCAAGCCTGAATACTGGGAAGCCGCCGTGGCGCACCTGATGCGCCGCGACCGCATTCTGAAAAAGATCATCCCCCAGCACCCGGAGGTCTGGCTGACCTCGCGCGGCACGCCGTTCATCACGCTGGCGCGGGCGATCATCGGGCAACAGATTTCCCCCAAGGCGGCCGATGCCGTCTGGACCAAGTTCATCGACGCCGTGGGCAAACGCCCCACGCCCGTCGCCGTGCTGCGCGTTGGCGTGGACGGCCTGCGCAAGGCCGGACTGTCTCAACGCAAGGCCGAGTACGTGCTCGACCTCGCCGTGCACTTCGGCGAACGCCGGGTCCACCCCGAGAAGTGGGCGGCCATGGACGACGAGGCCGTCATCTCGGAACTGGTCGCCATCCGCGGTATCGGACGCTGGACGGCGGAGATGTTTTTGATTTTCAATCTACAGCGGCCCGATGTCCTGCCGCTGGATGATCCTGGGTTGCTCAAGGCAATCTCGCTACACTATTTCAGCGGCGAGCCTGTCTCTCGCTTCGAGGCTCGCGAAGTCTCGTTGGCGTGGCAACCCTGGCGTACCGTGGCAACCTGGTATCTGTGGCGCAGTCTGGAACCGACGCCGGTCCAATACTGACGCAAACCAGGCAGCCCATCTACGGAACCACACTACATGCGCAATACATTTCTGGAATTTGAACAGCCGCTCGCCGAGCTTGAAAACAAGATCGAGCAGCTGCGCTATGTGCAGGCCGATTCGGCGGTAGACATCTCCGATGAAATCGGACGTCTGCAGCAGAAGAGCCAGACGCTCGCCAAGGAGATCTACGCCAAGCTCACGCCCTGGCAAACGGCGCTTGTCGCGCGTCACCCCCAGCGTCCCTACACGCTGGACTACGTGCGCGAAATGTTCACCGACTTCCATGAACTGCATGGCGATCGCATGTACGCCGACGACCAGTCCATCGTGGGTGGCCTGGCGCGCTTCAATGGCACGCCGTGCATGGTCATCGGCCACCAGAAGGGCCGCGACACCAAGGAGCGCGCCGCGCGCAACTTCGGCATGCCGCGCCCCGAGGGCTATCGCAAGGCCCTGCGCCTGATGCGCCTGGCCGAAAAATTCGGCATTCCCGTCTTCACCTTTGTGGACACCCCGGGCGCATATCCCGGCATCGGCGCCGAAGAGCGCGGCCAGTCCGAAGCCATCGGCCACAACCTTTACGCCATGGCCGAACTGAAAGTCCCGCTGATCTGCACGATCATCGGCGAAGGCGGTTCGGGCGGCGCGCTGGCCATTGCCGTCGGCAACGCCGTGCTGATGCTGCAATATGCCACCTACGCCGTGATTTCGCCGGAAGGCTGCGCCTCGATCCTCTGGCGCAGCGCCGACAAGGCCCCCGAGGCCGCCGACGCGCTGGCCATCATCGCGCCCCGCCTCAAGGATCTGGGTCTGGTGGACCGCGTAGTCAACGAACCCGTGGGCGGCGCGCACCGCGACCCCCGCGTCATGGCCCGCCTCTTGCGCCGCGCGCTCGGCGACGCCCTGCGCCAGCTCCAGGGCCTGACGCCCGATCAGCTCGTCGAGCAGCGCCTCCAGCGCGTGCTCTCGTACGGCGCCTTCCAGGAAGTGCGCGCGTAAAGCGGGCAGGGCGCCGGCCTTCAGCCAGCGCCGCGGCCCCCGCGCCCTATCTCATGACTGACGTCCCGCCGCCCGGCAGCAATCCTCTGGCCGGCGCGGGCGCCATTCCCTCCCTGCCCATCTCCACCGCACTTGCCGCGGCGTTGCGCCAGACGCTCCAGGCACTGTCCGAGCGTCCGCGCCGCATCGCCGTCGCCTTCAGCGGCGGAGCCGACTCGGCCATGCTCGCCGTGCACGCGGCCGCCGTCGCGCCATTGCTTGGCATCGAGGTAATGCTCTTTCATGTGCACCACGGCTTGCAGGCGCAGGCCGACGAGTGGGCGCAACGCGGACAGGATCTGGCAGCAAAGCTTGCGCTGCCGCTCATCGAAGCGCGCGTCCACGTAGAGCCGGCCAGCGGCAAGGGCATCGAGGCCGCTGCGCGCGACGCGCGCTATGCCGCGCTGGCCCGGTTGGCTGGCGAACATGGCGTCAATCACATCCTGCTCGCCCATCACCGCAACGATCAGGCGGAAACCGTCTTGCTGCGCCTCTTGCGCGGAACCGGGCTGTCGGGCATGGCAGCCATGGCGCCGGTGACGCAGCGCGGCGGCGTGACGTATCTGCGTCCGTGGCTGGAACGGGATCGCAGCGAGATTCTGCAGGCGGCGGATAACGTCGAGGCCGCCATCGGCTGGCGCGCCGTGCAGGACCCCACCAATGCCGATCCGCGCTACACCCGCGCCGCGCTGCGTGCGCTGCTGGCGCCCGTGCTGGATGCAAGATGGCCCAGCTGGCGCGGCATCGTCGCGCGCCATGCGCGGCACATGGCCGAGGCGGCAGAGATCCTGGACGAAGTCGCGCGTGAGGATTTCGCGGGGCTCGACCCCAGTGCCGACGGCGTGAGCTTTTCGTTGCAGGCGTGGCGGGGACTTTCACCTGCCCGTCAGGCGCAAGTGTTGCGCCATTGGCTGGAGCGCAACGGCGCGCGCATGCCGACCGATGCGCGCATGGCGGACTTGCTGCGCCAGCTTCGCGGCCTGCATAGCATGGGCCACGACCGGCAATTGCGCGTGGAGCAGGCGGGGCACGTCGTGCGATGCCACCGCGGCCGCGTGTGGGTGGAGCGCCGGGGCCAAGCCGGTTCATGAAGGGGTAAGCCGGTTCGCGGCGGGCGGTCAGGCGATTCGCTTCGGCACCGTGCCGACAAGCCCAACGCGGTGTTAAAGCCACCAAATGGACATAAATTTGCGCTATCTGCGCAAATTTTTACCGTCGCGCTAGAATATATGGTTTTGCCCGTCAACACTTGCGGCGGGTATCCAGCCAGAGTACGAGATGTCCCTGATCGTTCACAAATATGGCGGTACTTCGATGGGCTCGGTCGAGCGCATCAGAAACGTGGCGCGTCGCGTCGCTAAGTGGCACGCCGCCGGCCACCAAGTTGTTGTTGTCCCGTCCGCCATGGCGGGTGAGACGAATCGTCTGCTGGGCCTGGCGCGCGAGCTCTCGCCCCAGCCCGACGGCCGCGAACTCGACATGATCGCCGCCACCGGCGAGCAAGCCAGCAGCGGCCTTCTGGCCATTGCCTTGCAGGCCGAGGGCGTGTCCGCGCGCAGCTATGCCGGTTGGCAAGTGCCCGTGCGCACCGATTCGTCGTTCACGAAAGCCCGCATCACGTCCATCGACGACGCCCGCGTGCGCGCTGATCTGGACGCCGGCCGCGTGGTCATCGTGACGGGTTTTCAGGGCATCGACCCTGACGGCCACATCACCACGCTGGGCCGCGGCGGCTCCGACACTTCGGCCGTGGCCGTGGCAGCGGCCATCAAGGCCGACGAATGCCTGATCTACACCGACGTGGACGGCGTCTACACGACCGATCCGCGCGTGGTGCCCGAAGCGCGCCGCATGTCCGTCGTTTCCTTCGAGGAAATGCTGGAAATGGCTTCGCTGGGCTCCAAGGTCCTGCAGATCCGTTCGGTCGAATTCGCCGGCAAGTATCGTGTTCCGGTCCGGGTCCTGTCCTCGCTGACCGACCCCCTTATCCCGCTCGAGGAAGAAATGGTCTCGGGCACGCTGATTACTTTTGAGGAAGACGAAAAAATGGAAGCCGCCGTTGTCTCCGGCATCGCCTTCAGCCGCGACGAAGCCAAAATCACCCTGCTGGGTGTTCCCGACAAACCCGGCATCGCGTTCTCCATCCTGGGTCCCGTCGCCGCCGCCAACATCGACGTCGACATGATCGTGCAGAACCAGTCCGTGGCTGGCACGACCGACTTCTCGTTCACCGTGAACCGCAACGAATTTGCGCGCGCCGTGGACCTGCTCAAGCGCGAAGTCATTCCCGCCGTGGGCGCACGTGAACTGTCCACCGACGAAAAGGTCGCCAAGGTCTCCATCGTCGGCATCGGCATGCGCTCGCACGTCGGCGTCGCCAGCCTGATGTTCCAGACGCTCTCGCAAGAGGGCATCAACATCCAGATGATCAGCACCAGCGAAATCAAGACCTCGGTCATCATCGACGACAAGTACATGGAGCTGGGCGTGCGCGCACTGCACAAGGCCTTCGGCCTGGACCAGGCGCCCGCCACCAAGGTCTGACCGATCAGTTCCGGCACGATTTTTTTACGTAAACGCCCGAATCGCGGGCAAGAGCCAAAAAAATCGTGCTAGAATCTCGTTCTCTTTTCGGAGACGTGCCCGAGAGGCTGAAGGGGCTCCCCTGCTAAGGGAGTATGTGGCTAAAAACTGCATCGTGGGTTCGAATCCCACCGTCTCCGCCAAAGACACTTGCACCAGTGAACAAAGGTTGCCTCAAGACCCGCATAGCTTTTTGCTCTGCGGGTTTTTTGTTTTCTGCGCGCCTCTGACGTGAGTGGGGTCGCGAGATACGGTTGCCGTGATTCACGCCAGCTGGCTGATCAGCGCACGGGCCTGATCGATAACATCCGCATCGTTCGGCCGAAACTCCAGCCGAATGGCTCGCGGCAGGTTCACAAAGTGAGATTGCGAACTGCGCGCATAGGCTGGGTCGTAATGCCGATCGATCAGTTCGCGCGCCAGGTCTTCGCGGTGGCCTTCGTCCACCAGCGTGATCCAGTTCTTGATGGTGTCGCGGCTGTGCAGTCCCACCATGCGCTGCAACTGCGCTTTGAGCCAATCCGGCGTGTCGAAGAGCCGCGCGTAATCCTGCTGCAGGAAGCGCGTGCGGTCTTCGCGGCTGGAGCGCACTTCGATGCAGTCGCCCTGATGCATCGCGTGCAGCAACGACGCGGGCAGTTCCACGGCGCCGATCTTGCGGCTTTCTGCTTCGACGAACACCGGCCGGCTGGCGTCGAGTTCGCGCAGCCTTACGGCGAGCAGGGTGTCGAAGCGCTTTTGCGTGGGCTGCTGCGCGTCGGGCAATGCACCCAGCAGCGAACCCCTATGGGATGCGAGGTCTTCCAGATCCAGCGTCTGTGCGCCTGCTTCGTGCAGCGCGTGCAGCAGGCGTGTCTTGCCGCTGCCGGTTGGGCCGGTCAATACGACGAAGCGGTGAGGTTGCGGGAGCGTCTGCAGGCTGTCCAGCGTGGCGCGCCGGTAAGTCTTGTAGCCGCCGTCGAGTTGCCGGGCGCGCCAGCCAATCATGTTGAACATCAGGGTCATCGACCCCGACCGTTTGCCCCCGCGCCAGCAGTAGACCAGCGGGCGCCAGCCTTGCGGGCGGTCGGCGAAGGTGGTTTCCAGATGGCGGGCGATGTTGCGGGCGACGAGCGCCGCGCCGGCGCGTGACGCCTCGAAAGGCGAGACCTGTTTGTACATCGTGCCGATCAGCGCGCGTTCGTCGTTGTCCAGCACGGGCGCGTTGAGAGCACCTGGGATGTGGTCGTCGGCAAATTCCAGGGGCGTGCGCACGTCGATGATTTCGTCGAAATCATGCAGTCTGTCGAGGCTGACAAGCAGGTGTTTCACGCGGCCGTCCCGGAAAGTAGGTCCGCAATTTTCGCACGCGGCGCTGTCTGCCGGCGTCGTGGTGGCGGATAGGATTGCAACTCGTCAAGTTGGGTGTCTGACACCCTGGGGGCGCCGCTTCAAGTTTGTAGTCCATCTATGCGGGTGTCAGACACCGAGGCGTCACCTACGCGCGAAGCGTCATCACCCCAACGCAATGCACCGCGTAAGTCACCGAGGGCCGCCCGCGCGGCCGAACGGGGCGCGCATCGTCAAGTTGGGTGTCTGACACCCTGGGGGCGCCGCTTCAGGTTTGTAGTCCATCTATGCGGGTGTCAGACACCGAGGCGTCACCTACGCGCGAAGCGTCATCACCCCAATGCAATGCACCCCGTAAGTCACCGAGGGCCGCCCGCGCGGCCGAACGGGGCGCGCATCGTCAAGTTGGGTGTCTGACACCCTGGGGGCGTCGCTTCAAGTTTGTAGTCCATCTATGCGGGTGTCAGACACCGAGGCGTCACCTACGCGCGAAGCGTCATCACCCCAATGCAAGACACCGCGTAAGTCACCGAAGGCCGCTCGCGCGGCCGAACGGGGACGGGCCCCGCAAGATGCTTTGAGCCCAGGAACCTCTGCGCAAAAATGCCAAGCACACCGGCCACCCTCCCCAACGCCCGACAAGCTTCAAATGCTAGAGTCCGGTACGGTGCCGGACGCCTTAAGAACCCGCACCGCATCAACACCAAGCAGCAAAGATCTAAAGCACCGGCTCAGCGTGCCGAAAACCGCGCAAATCAAAGCACCCGAGCAACCACATCCCCCGCTTGATGAAGGCAGCAGCAATGGATTTCTCTTTCAAATGCACCACCTGCGACGAGGTCCATTACGGCCTGCCGAGCTTCGGCGCCGAAGCGCCCGCCACGTACTACGCCGTGCCGCCTGAAGATCGCGAGCAGCGTTGCGATCTGGGCAGCGACGATTGTGTGATCGACGAGCAGCACTTCTATGTGCGCGGCTGCATCGAGCTGCCCATCGTGGGTCACCCCGAGCCGTTTGTATGGGGCGTATGGGTGTCGCTCAGTCCGCAAAGCTACGAGACATGGGTGCGGATGTCAGACGAGCCGAAGCGCTCGCACACGCCGCCATTGTTTGGCTGGCTCACGACGCAGCTTGACCCGTATCCCGACACGATCGGATTGAAAACGCACGTTCATCTCAGGGACGACGGCTTCCGGCCGTTCATCGAGTTGGAGCAGACGAGCCATCCGTTGGCGGTCGAGCAACGCGAGGGGATTACGACCGGCCGAGTCGCGGAGATCTACGCGCTGCTCGTGCACGGGCAGGCGGGAACGGCGTAGGCGGGCGATTCGCCAGACGGATCGCTGTCGGAGTGCATGCTGCCCGAAGGAACTCCACCCGACAAATCGCCGCCCGACAAATCGCCCGCCCGCCTGCTCGCCTACCTGCGTCAGGCGCTGAACGTCAGCGCATTCGTCAGGTCGCCCATCGCCGCTTGCCCGCGTGCCGTCATGGCGTCATCGCGCGCCTTCAGGCCGTCGAGCATCGGCAGGTCGAAGAGCCGCGTCGCAAGGCGCAGGATGGATCCTGTGTCGTAGATGGTGTGGTCCACGGTGCCCTTCTTGGCGAAGGGCGACACGATCACTGCGGGGATGCGCGTGCCCGGGCCCCAGCGGTCGCCTTGCGGCGGCGCGACGTGATCCCACCAGCCGCCGTTCTCGTCCACGGTGATTACCACCACCATGTTCTCCCACTGCTTGCTCTTCCTCAGGCTGTCCACGATGTGCGCGATGTGGCGATCGCCCGAGTCAACGTCCGCATACCCCGCGTGCATGTTCAGGTTGCCCTGCGGCTTGTAGAAGGTCAGCGGGGGCAGCGTGCCGGCTTCGGCATCGGCCAGGAAGTTGTTGGTGGCATTGAGGTCACCCAGGCCGCCGTCGCGGATGTGCGTCGTGCGCGCCGCGGTGCCCGGCCCCGTGCTCTTGAAGTAGTTGAAGGGCTGATGGTGCGCCTGGAAATTGGGCGAAGACGGAAAGCCCGTGTTGGCCGTCGAATCCACGGCCGCTTTCCAGCCGCCTGCGTACCACGCCCAGTCCAGGCCTTTGGCGCTCATCAGGTCGCCGATGTTGGCGTGCGTTTGCGGGACCATGGTTTGCGGGTTTGTCGGGTCGGCTAGCGTGGGATCGGTGGCATCGCGGCTGAACGAAGGCCAGTAAGGCGGGGCCATGGTGTTGACCCCGTAGCCGTCGGGCGTGAGCGCGCTGGCGCCGAATTGCGGGACGCCTGTCAGCGCGCTGGCGGGCGACGTGGGCTTGGGTTCAAGGCGGGGATCGGCGGGATCGGCGCTTTGCAGTTGCGCGATCTGAGGCTGGGCGACCGAGCTTGCGGCGTCCGGATAGAACGGCGGGCGTGCGGCGACCAGGTATTGATGGTTCAGGAACGAGCCGCCGAAGGCGCCCTGGAAGAAGTTGTCGCACAGCACGAATTCCTGCGCCAGCTTCCACAGCCGCAGGTTGTACGCGGAATCGCTGTAATGACCCATGACGAGCGCGCCGGAATCGGCCCATGCGACGAATTTGTCATTCTTGCCGCCGTTGATCTGCATCTGATTCTGGTAGAACACGTGCCAGAGGTCGCGCGTCACCACGCCTTGCGGCAAGGGTTCGCCTTGCGGTCCCTGCAACGCGAACGGCGCGTTGGACAGGTTGTTCATGTAGGCCGCAGCCTGGTCCACCTGGTAGGTGATGTGGTTGGCCTGCTGCGACGTGGGCACCATGCCGTTCCACACGGGCGGCAGCACGGGCAACGGTGTGCCGTCGCGATCGAGCTGCGTGTAGTCGGCCGGCGTCAGCGCGGACAGGGGCTTTTCCACGCCGGGGAAGTTGGCGAACAGATTGTTGAAGCTGCGGTTCTCGGCAAAGATCACCACCAGCGTCTTGACGTTGTCGCGTAGCTGCGTGGTCAGGTCGGGCGCAGGGGCGGGCGTGGGTTCTGGCGCAGGCGCGGGGGCGGGCGCGGGCGCTGCGGGGCTGTCATCGTCGTCGTCATTGGAGCAGCCGGACAGCGCGCCCATGGCGGCCGCGCTGGCGCCCAATGCGGCGATGCCGGTCAGAAAGCCGCGGCGGGTGGCGCGTACGGGCGTTGCGCTGGAGCCGTCCTGCGAAGATTCTCCAGTGCTTTTGTCTTTGTCGGACATGAAAGGTCTCTTAAGCTTGCGGATGACGTGGCGCACTGTCATTGCGTCACGAAAATCGCCGGATGACAGCCGGCATCGTTAACGGCCGCTAGGCTAAAGAGACAAGGTTCTATCGGTGTGACCATCCGCTGTCGGGAAGCTGTACGCAGCCATCTGCGCGCCTCTTCGACTTGCGCATCTTGCGAAACGACGCTATTATTCAAGGCTTGCTTTTTCAAGCGCCCGTAGCTCAGCTGGATAGAGTACCTGGCTACGAACCAGGGGGTCGTAGGTTCGAATCCTGCCGGGCGCACCAAGTTTTTTGTTGTAGTTCGCGCAATGCGCGGATCGGCAGAAAAGAAGACGAAAAAAGCAGCCGTAGTGAAGTGAAAGTTGCAATAAGAACAGTGCGGTAAGACGTTCTCTGCAAAAAGTTCTGCTCCACTACAAACATGGCACGATTATTCTGATATAATTTTGCCTCTTTGCCGGAGCGCCCGTAGCTCAGCTGGATAGAGTACCTGGCTACGAACCAGGGGGTCGTAGGTTCGAATCCTGCCGGGCGCACCAAACATCACGGTCTAAACACCGCGATGCAAAAAGCGGCAAAGAAAATGGAAAGGCCTTTGATCTTGAATCAAAGGCCTTTTTGTTTTGTGCGGCACTTGTTTTGTGCATCGCTGGTTTTGTGCATCACCTGCTTTGTGCATCACCTGTTTTGCGCGTCACTGGTTTTGCACTGCACTGCACATTAATGTGCGGCCTCTTCTTTCTCTTTCGATTCTGGCTTGTCGTCCGCGTCATCGAAGCCCCAATCTCCGAATAGATACCAATCGTCGCCGAGCGATTCCGCCGGGTGCATGGTGCGGCCCGAGCCGTTGCCACAGGCCATGGAATCGGTGGAGCAGTATCGGTCGCAGCCCCAGCAAATGCGTTCGGGGTGTTTGGGATGCAGGGGAAACTTCTTGGCCATGCTGTCTGCCTGATGTGTTCTTGTGGAACTGAGCGTACTGCGCACGGGCCATGCGTTTCATTGACATCTCGCAAACCCACGGGCGCCACCTGCCGAGACCCGATTTAAACGGGGTCGATTTGCATGGCACGATTCTTTCGTGTTATAAACACGCCTCTTTCGGGGCGCCCGTAGCTCAGCTGGATAGAGTACCTGGCTACGAACCAGGGGGTCGTAGGTTCGAATCCTGCCGGGCGCACCAACTTATTCGAGATCATGCTGCACAGCATGATTTCTGCCAGAAAAACGCAGCAATGCGTACGCAAAAGCGGCTTGATGAATTCATCAAGCCGCTTTTTTTTTGTCCGCTTGTCTTGTCAGCGTTTTTCAGTGCCCGCCGCCGGTTGGCGGGTGCTCATTGCGGCACGGCATCACCACACCCGATACACCCGCCCGGTCTGCGCGCCTTCGACGCTGCGGCTGTAGGCCAGCGCGACACGGCTGGCGGGGGCGGCTTCGAAGCCCTGGAAGTACGGACCATAGTTGTCCAGCGACTCTTGCAAAACGGTGGGGCTGACCGCGTTGATGCGGATGCCTTGCAGTTCCACGGCCGCGCCGCGCACGAAACCGTCGATGGCGCTGTTGACGGCGGCCGCGTTCGCGCCAAAGCGGATGGGCTCATCGCTCAGGATGCCGCTGGTCAGCGTGATCGAGCCACCCGCGTTGACGTAGTGCTGGCCGATGAGGGCCAAGTCGACCTGGCCCAGCAGCTTGTCATGCAACCCAACCTTGAACTGGTCCGCCGTCATGTCGGCGATCGGGCCAAAGTGCAGGCTGCCGGTGGCGGAGACGATGGCATCGACCTTGCCCACGCGTTCGAACAGGCTGCGGATGCTGTCGCTACGGGTGACGTCGACCTGGTATTGGCCGCGAGTCTTGCCCACCGCGATGATGTCGTGCCGCTGGCCGAGTTCGCGGGCGATCGCGCTTCCGAGGGTGCCGCTTGCGCCGATGAGGATGATCTTCATGGGTTCTCCGTGGATTGTTGAAATGGGCGCGCCGGCAAGGGCGCCGACGCATGGACGCATTCTGCGCCCCGCATTCCGTCCGAAAAATCCTAGAATTGTTGGATCAGTCAACACTCGGAGTGCGTAATCCATGGATCGCCTGCTCAGCATGGAAGTTTTTGTGGCCGTGGTCGAGCTGGGCAGCCTGTCTGCCGCCGCGGCGCAACGGGATATGTCGCCGGCCATGGCCGCCAAGCACGTCAAGGGCCTGGAGGAGCGGCTGGGATTGCGGCTGATGAACCGCACGACGCGGCGCCAGAGCCTGACCGAGGCGGGGCAGGCGTACTTCGCGCGCTGCAAGACGATCCTGGCCGACATCCGCGACGCCGAGCAGGGTGCCGAGGCGCTGCGTTCGGCGCCGCGCGGCCATCTGCGCATCACCTCGTCGGTGTCGTTCGGTTCATTCGCGCTGGCGCCGGCTATCGCGGACTACCTGTCGATCTATCCGGACGTCAGTGTGGAGCTGTCGTTGAGCGACTTGGTCGAAGACGTGGTGGCGTCGCGTTTCGATGTGGCGCTGCGTATCGGCGAACCCGCAGACTCCGGCCTGGTGGCGCGCCGCATCGGGCTCTATCAGATGATCATCTGCGCGGCACCGGCATATCTGGAGCGCTACGGCACGCCGGCCGTGCCAGGTGATCTGGCGCGGCATCAGTGCCTGGACTTCTCGCATTGGAGCCGGCGCACCGGCTGGAGGCTGGGCACGGACGAAGGCGGAGAGATGGGGTATCCGGCGGGGCGGTTCGTGTCGAACAACGGGCAGGCGCTCAGGCAGGCCGCACTGGCGGGCTTTGGCATCGTGCTGCAGCCCGAACTGCTGCTGGCCGACGATGTGCGCGCCGGCCGCCTGGTGCCCATCCTGCAGCCTTACTGGCCGGTGGCCCGGCCCATCACGCTCTTGTATGCGAAGGACCGCCAGGCCCCGCCCAAACTCACGACATTCGTGGATTTTGTGGTGACGCGCTTTGGGCGGTAGCGGGGGGGCGGCAACGGCGGCTGTCAGGCGCGTCGTCGGTCCACCGCGGTCAAGGACGTGCCGCTCTTGAGAAGTTGATAGGTCTGGCCGCCCAGCCACGCGACTTTTTCACCGGAACTGGTGCGGCAGACGCAGTGTGTCTTCGGGTCGAAGCGCGGCGTGCCCAGCGCGGAATACGCGCCGGGATCGGAAACGAAACGTTCGATGCGATACAACGTGCCATCCGGCGATGTGGCGAGCACGTCGGTCAATCGTCTTGCGGTGCCGAGCATATTCAATACCTCCATGCGCGGGCCGTCAGGTGTCGGCGCCAAAGTCGTTTGAACAATTCATGGCGCGGGCGCGGGGCAATGCCTCGCGCGCAGCGCTAATGAAACTGTCCGCCTAACAATGAATCATCGAGTTGTTCCGGCGAAACGCCCAGGGCCTCGGACACGCGGTCAAGAATCACCTGCCGGGGCCGCGGGCGCGGCCGTTCCAATTCAATATAGATGGAGTGGTCTACGCCAAGGCGGGCAGCCATGTCAGCAGTGCTGATATTCAGATGCTCGCGCCAGGCGCGGATCAGGCTCCAATCGTTGCCGGTTTTTAGATTGACTACAGCGGGCGGCAGGCGAGCTTGGGCCCCTGCAAACTTTTTGCGTGAGGGGCTCGGCGCGGATGCCGGCTTTTCATCGCTCGGGGCGGAGACGCTGTGACGCGACTCGCCTCGAGGTGTCGTGTGTGCCGTGACGGCGAAAAAGACGGCGCCGCCATTCAACTGGCGGTATTCGTCGTTGCCCACCCAGCACAGCGTTTCGCCGTTGTCGAGCTTGCATTCGCAATCCAGATGGGTGTTGCTGGGCATGCCTTCGAGCAGGGCGATGGTTTCCGTGGTCGTGGCGTGCCGCACCACACGGTGCAAGACACCGTCTGGCGAACGTACGAAGACGTCAGGAAGTCTCCAGGAAAACGGAATGATCATCTCCACAAGCGAAGCTCATTACACCACTGTCTACCGCGGTTGTAATGGTGAATTTGGGGGTTTCCCCGCAAGTGTCGCGCGCGTGTCATAGCTGTGTGTTTCGGTTACCACGGATCCTCACCAAACCTCGCGGCGGCTAGCAATTCGGGCATCACTTCGGCTGCGGCGCCGCGCAGATTGTGATGGGCCAGCGCATCCAGCGGCGTGGCGGCCGGGTTGACCTGCACGACCGTGGCGCCGCCTGCGATGGCCAACTGTGGCAGTTCGGCGGCGGGGTACACCAGCGACGAGGTGCCGATGCTGAACAGCAGGTCGCATTGCCGCACGGCATCCGTCGCGTCGCGCCAGGCTTGCGCCGGCAGGCTTTCGCCAAACCACACGACGCCCGGCCGCACCGGCGCGCCGCATGCCGTGCACGCAGGCGGCGTGATGCGCCGGCCGGCATCCGGTTCTTGCGGCGTTTCGGCGGCAAAGGCATGCGGCGCGCCGCAGCGCGAGCAGCGCGGCGCATGCAGGCTGCCGTGCAGATGCGTGACGGCGCGGCTGCCTGCGCGCTCGTGCAGATCATCCACGTTCTGCGTGATGACGGTCAGCGCCGCGACATGGAGCGCGAGTGTGGCGATGGCGTGGTGCGCGGCATTGGGTGCGGCGCGCAGGACTTGCGCGCGCCGAAATTCGTACCACCCCCAGACGACGTCGGGATGCTCCCGGAAGGCTTCGGGCGTGGCCAGCGCCTGCGCGTCAAAGCGCGACCAGAGCCCGGTCAAGGCATCGCGGAACGTGGCGATGCCGCTTTCGGCGGACACCCCTGCGCCCGTGAAGACAACCACGCGGCGCGCGTCGCGCAGCGCCTGCGCCAGCGCGGGCGGAATATCGTGATGCGTGTTTTTCATTTCCAACCTTGCAGACAGTCCGATACGCTGCACGCGCCGGCAAGGACCTGTCAAGCGCGGTTGCGCGGGGTTGGTCCGTGCGGGAATCGGCAGGCGCGTGCGTTGCCGTCCTGAATCGTGGATACTCTTTTTTCATTCTGGGATTTGATCCCGCCTGGAGACCTGCAATGCCTGAATCGAACAACAGCGTGGAACGGCTGCGCCGTTTTATCGCCACCGCGACGCGGCTGGCCACGCCGCAGGCGCTGGACCAGACGCCCGAACTTGAGGTGGCGTTCGCGGACCTGGTGCGCCACGACGATTGGCTGCCCGAAGCCTGTACCGCGCCGCATCCGCAGTTCTATCAACAGTTCCTGCTGCATTGCGACCCGCTGGAGCGGTTCTCGCTGGTGAGCTTTGTGTGGGGACCCGGCCAGTCCACGCCCGTGCACGATCACGAGGTCTGGGGCTATGTGGGCATGCTGCGCGGCTCGGAGATCAATCAGCGGTTTGTGCGCGGCGCTGACGGGCGCTTGGCGTCCGCAGGCGAGGCCACGACCCTTCGGCCTGGCGATGTGGAACGTCTGTCGCCGGCCGAAGGCGATATCCATCAGGTGTCCAACGCCTATCCCGACCGGGTCTCGATCAGCGTGCATCTGTATGGCGGCAATATCGGCGCGGTGTCGCGCCATGTTTACGACCCGGACACCGGCATGGCCAAGCCGTTCGTGTCGGGCTATTCGTCGGCCAGCCTGCCCAATCTGTGGGATCGGTCGGCCGCCGTCCGCGCCACGCTGGGCTAGCAAGGGCGCTGCGGCAAATCCGCTGTTCCGGCGCCGCGTCTCGTGCTATGTTCCTGTCCTAAATATTAGGAAAAACTACGAATGGACAAGACGCTGCTCAAAGGGCTGATGGTGCTGGAAGCGGTGACCGATGTGGACAATCCGCCTCGCACCATCGATGCGCTGGCGGCGCGCGTGGGCCTGACCCGCAGCAATACGCATCGCACCTTGCAGACGCTGATCCACGCCGGCTATGTCATCAAGGACGACGACGGCGGCGGTTACCGTGGCGCCGTGCGCCTGTTCGAATTGGCGGCGCGGCAGTTGGCGCAACTGGACGTGCGCAAGCTGGCCGCGCCCTACATGCGCACGCTCGCAGATCAGACCGGCGAGACCGTGCACCTGTCGGTGCTGGACGGCTTTGATGTCGTCTACGTGGACAAGATCGACAGCCCGCAGCCCATTCGCGCGTATTCCATGGTGGGCGGCCGCGCGCCTGCCTACGCAGTGGCAACCGGCAAGGCGCTCCTGGCCTACCAGGCCGAAGGCTACGTCGAACGTTACGCCGAGCAGATGGTGCGGCACACGCCGTCCACCATTGTGTCCATGCCACTCTTGAAAGACGAACTGCGCAAGATCGCGCGGGCCGGCTACGCGGTCAACCGCGGCGAATGGCGGGAAGGGGTGGGCGGGCTGGCCGTGACCGTGTTCAACAGCCTGGACCAGCCCGTCGCGGCGGTGGGTATCTCGGGACCGCTGGACCGCCTGAGCGCCGCTAGGATGAAGCAGCTTGCGCCGGATGTGGCGGCCTGTGCGCAGTCCATCTCTCAGGGGATGGGATATCGCCGGGGATTCCTGGATCAATAGCGGTTGGGGCGCGCAGCGTGGCCGCGATCCGCTCGGCCTGATCGCGCGCGAGCCGGGCGTTAACGTCCATGGAGGTGGTCCAGAAGTACGTGCCGCCCGCCAGACTGCCCAGCACCGAGACGCCCGCCTCGATCTGGCCGCCGGCGTTTTTCAAGCAGCCGGTGTCGTAGTCCAGCGCCAGTCCGCCATGCGGATCGGCCTGCGCGTGACCGTCGCGCAGCAGCTGGGACACGAGCGGATCGTCCGTGCGCTGCGCATCTACCGAGAAGCTCGTGGCATTGATCAGATGCTGACTCAGATGTTCGGCTTGGCCGCCCGCCGTGCGCAACCGCGTGCGGAACAGACCCGTGGCCGAATCGTGATCGCAGCCGGCAAAGCCGGCGGCAACGCGAAGCTGGTTCGCGCCGAACAAGGCCTGCAGTTTCAGGGCGTTGCGCATCGGGAAGGTTGCACGGCGCGCCATCCAGATTGATCGCCATTGCGACTGGAAGCGGCGCCGTTCGGTGTCCGGCAGCAGATGCCAGATCTGGTCCACCGCCGCGTTGGTGGCGGCGGCCACCGCCTGCCATGGACGCGGCGCCGCGGACGACCGGCGGATTTCATCGTCCAGTGCGGCTCTCGCGTCGCCTTCCATGCCAAGCACGTCGTTGTCGTCCAGCGAACCTTGCTGCGCCCGCACCTCGTCCTGCAGCGCCTGCCAGATGGTGTCCAGCGTCAGCGCGCCGCCGTGCCGGGCCGCCAGCCGAAGGGCGCCGTCGCGGCTCAGGTGATGCAGCGTGCTGGGCGCGCGGTTGTGCGGGCTGCGCACCGACGGCAGCCGTCCGTTACGCGAGACGCACAGGATGGGCCCGCGGTGCCCGGCCTGCTGCAGCGCGGCCACGGCGTCCACGGCGCTCAAGCTGGTGCCGACGATGCACACGGAGGCATCGGGCGCGATGGCGTGCGTCAGCGACGACACCGGATACGGGCTATTGAAGTAACCCGCCACGCCCTCCAGCGCGGGGAACGCCTGCGAAGGCAGGTTGCCGTTGCACAGCACGACGTGGCGCGCGGCGAGCGGTGCGCCGTGAGCGGGTTGGACGCGCACGCGGCCGTCGGGCTGCGGGGTCACGCGGTGTACGCGGCTAGGCACGTGTGCAAGCGTCACGCCCAGCGATTCGGCAAGCAGGCGGCAGCGCGCGTAGACCGCGCGCAGGTAGGCGCCGAACAGCGGGCGCGGCAGGAAGTCGGCGGGGTCGATCGTGGTGACGCCGTAGCCTTGGAGCCAGTTGGCATCCTGTTCGCGCAGCCAGTCGACAAAGTCCAGCCGATGGTCGGCGCGTGCGGACATGTTGCCCGCCGGAATGTTGAGGAGGTTGCTGCGCAGGTCGTCCTGGTAGGCGTCGCCAGGACCGGGGGCGGCCTGCGGTTCGAAGAGATGGATCGTTGGTGGGCGCAAGCCCGGCCCAGCCTGCAGCGCCAGCAGGAACTGATAGAGGAAGCTGACGCCGACCGAGCCGCCGCCCGCGATGACCAGGTCGGTTGCGGCCGGCGGGGCCGATGCGGGGCCGCGCGTCATTTCGCCGCCGACAGGCGCACCACGTCGGCCCAGCGCGCAACTTCCTGCTTGAGCATCCGACTGGTGTCGGCAGGCGAGGTGGCAATGGCGTCGGCGCCGAGTTTCAGGGCGGCCTGCCGCACGGATTCCATTGCCGCCGCCTTTTGCATGCCGTCCGACAGCTTGTCCACGACCGTGGGCGGTGTGCCCGCCGGCGCGAGCAGCGCATACGTGGTGGCGACCGAATAATCCTTCACCCCCTGTTCCGCCAGCGTCGGCAGGTCGGGCAGCGCGGTGGCGCGCTTGGCCGTCGTGACGCCCAGCAGGCGGATCTTGCCGCTGGCGACCTGCGGCAGCAGCGCGGGCAGCGTTTCGATGACCATGTCGATCTGACCGCCCAGAAGATCCGTGATGGCCGGCCCGCTGCCGCGATACGGCACGTGCATGAGCCGCGTGCCGGTGACTGCCTGGAAGAGTTCGCCCGCCATGTGCTGCGAGGTGCCGGGGCCGGCCGATCCGAAGGTGATGGATCCCGGTTTGCTCTTGGCCAGCGCGATCAGCTCCTGCACGTTCCTGGCCGGGATCTTGCTGCTGTTCACCGCGACCGCCATCGGCATGCTGGTGGCCATGGACACGCCGACGAACGCCGTGCCGAAGTCGTAGCCCGGCTTGTCGGGCATGGCGGCATGGATGGCATGGCTGCCCACCGCGCCCATCAGCAGGGTGTAGCCGTCGCCCGGGGATTTGGCGACGAATTCGGCGCCGATCTCGCCGCCCGCGCCAGCCTTGTTTTCAACCACCACGCTCTGGCCCAGGAAATCTCCCAGATGCTGCGCATAGATGCGGGCGGCGGCATCGGTTGCGCCGCCCGGCGGAAACGGCACCACCATGCGTACGGGTTTGGTCGGCCAGTTGTCGGCCGATGCGGGGTTGGCCGACAGCGCCAGCACCGTGCTGGCCAGGGCAATACGCCACGACAGTCTCATGCAAGTCTCCTCGGTGGATGGGCCAGCATGCGACGGGGCGGTTCGCGATTGCGGGGCGCCGGGGCCGCTGCAGTCCTCTTTGTTGAATCCTAAATATTAGGATTGATGTTTCAATAAATGGTTTACGTAGAATTCCACACGGTGCTATGCTGGTCAACAATTAACCGCAGCACCTAGGGATTGCACTAAGACTGGCCCTGAGGGTAAGCGGTTTTCGCTGAGGCGGGTCTGGATGATGCCATCGTTGATGGCCGCGTCTTATACTGTTTTTCGCATCCCAAATATTGAATTTTCATAACGAGAGGTCAGACATGACACCCAGTTCGTCGCTTGCCGGCATTACGGTGCTGGAGATTTGCAACGTTGCGGCGGGACCCTTTTGCGGCATGTTGTTGGCGGACATGGGCGCGGACGTGATCAAGGTGGAGAACCCGGAGGGCGGCGATACGCTGCGCAGCTGGCCGCCCATCTCGGACGGCTACAGCGAGAACTTCGCCTCGCTCAACCGCAACAAGCGGTCGGTGACGTTGAACCTGAAGGATCCTGGCGATCTGGTCCTGGCGCGGGAACTCGCGCTACGCGCCGACGTGCTCATCGAAAACAACCGGCCGGGCGTCATGGAGCGGCTGGGCCTGGGCTACACGCAGTTGCGCGAGGCCAATCCCCGGCTGGTTTATTGCTCGATTTCCGCCTACGGCCAATCCGGGCCGCGCGCGCAGGAGGGCGGCTTTGACCTGACCATTCAGGCGATGAGCGGCATCATGAGCGTCACGGGCGAACCCGGCGGCGAGCCGGTCAAATGCGGCGTGCCGCTGGCGGACTTTTCCGCGGGGCTGTACGGCGCGTTCGCCATCGCGTCAGCACTGCGTGCGGCCCAGGCTAGCGGGCAGGGCACGCACATCGACGTGCCGATGCTGGGCGCCACGTTGGGCATCGCCGCCTTGCAGACGTCCGAGTTCTTCGGCAGCGGCAAGGATCCGGTCAAGCTTGGGTCGGCCCATCCGCGCAATGCGCCGTACCAGGCCTTTCGCTGCAAGAACGGCTATTTCGGCATGGCCGCGGGCAACCAGGCGCTGTGGAAGGCCGTGTGCGCGACGGTCGGGCGCGAAGACCTGCTGGCCGATCCCCGCTTTACCGACACCAGCGCCCGCGCCCGCAATCAGACGGCGCTGCGCGACATCCTGGAGGAGATCTTCGCCGAGCATGAGGCGCAGGACTGGCTGGCGCGCTTTCGCGCAGCCGGCGTACCGTGCGCGCCGATCAACACGTATTCCGAGGTGCTGGCGGACCCGCAGGTCGAGCACATGGGCTGGGTGCAGGCGCTGGAGCTGCCCAATGGCGTGCAGACCCGCACGTTTGGTCTGCCGGTGCGGTTCGATGGCGAGACCACGGCGTTGCGCCGCCGCCCGCCCGCGCTGGGCGAGCATAACGACGAGGTGCTGGGACCGCTGCGCGACGCCGGCAAGGGAGGCAAGCAATGAGCGTATTACGCATCGACCGGCAAGGGCCGCGACACGTGCTGACGCTGGCGCGTCCCGAAAAGATGAATGCGTTGTCGGCCGACCTGGTCGATGCGCTGATCGCCGCGCTGGACGAGGCCGAAGGCGAACGTGCCCAGGTCATCGTGCTGCAAGGCGAGGGAAAGAACTTCAGCGCGGGCTTTGACTTTGGCGATTGGCAGACGCAGAGCGAAGGCGATCTGCTGTTGCGCTTCGTGCGGATCGAGACCCTGCTGCAGCGGCTGGCGGCATCGCCGTGTCTGACGGTGGCGCTGGCGCACGGGCGCAATTTCGGCGCGGGCGTGGATGTGTTCGGCGCCTGCAAGTGGCGCATCAGCGCGCCGGACGCAACGTTCCGTATGCCCGGTCTGAAGTTTGGGCTGGTGCTGGGCACGCGGCGCTTTGCGTCGCTGGTGGGCGCCGAGCGCGCGCGCACGATTCTTGAACAGGCGGCCACGTTCACTGCCGAAGACGCATTGCGCGATGGCTTCGCCAGCCGGCTGGCAACACAGCAGGAGTGGCCGCAGATCGTCGAAGCGGCGCTGGAAACCGCCGGCGCGCTAACCGATGCCAGCCGCGCGCAGTTGTACGCGGCCCTGTCGCAGGAGACGCCGGACACGGACCTGGCGCGGCTGGTGCGTTCGGCCGCGGCGCCGGGTTTGAAGGACCGCGTGGCGGCATATCTGCAGGCGCGCTAGGCGCGTCCCATCGAGCAGGGAGGAAGACAATGGCTTCAGGATTCAACCAAAAGAACAAGCAGTGCAGCTTGCAGGAACTGGCGGCGCTGGTGCCCAACGGGGCGTCGATTGCGCTGGGCGGCAGCTTTCTGCATCGCGGACCGTTCGCGTTCGTGCGCGAACTGATCCGCCAGGAAAAGCGCGATCTCGAACTGATCAAGCAGTCGCCGGGGTACGACGTGGACATCCTGTGCCGCGCGGGCGTGCTGCGCCGCGTGCGCGCGGGCATCGTCGCGATGGAAGGCAATTTCGGGTTGGCGCCCTGGTATCGGCGCGCTGTCGAGCGCCACGAGATCGAACTTGAGGAACACGCCTGCGCCAGCCTGACGGCGGGGCTGCGCGCGGCGGCCTTTGGCGTGCCGTTCCAGCCTTGCGGCGGCCTGCATGGCAGCGGCCTGCCCGAATTGAATGGGTGGAAATGCCTGGATGATCCGTACGGCAGCGGCGAAAAAACCTGGGTGGTGCCGGCGATCAAGCCGGACTTCGCCGTGATCCAGGCGTCCGAAGTGGATGCGCTGGGCAACGTGCGCGTGCACGGCACGGCGCACTGGGACCGCATCATGTCGCGCGCCGCGGGCAGTGTGCTGGTCGTGGCCGAAAAGCAGGTGGACAGCGCCGTGTTTGAGGCGCAGCCCGAATCCACGCTGGTGCCGTATTTCATGGTGCAGGCCTTTGCGGTCGTGCCGCAGGGCGCGTGGCCGGGGTCGTGCTGGCCCGATTACGCCATCGACTATCCGGCGGTGGAAACCTACATGGACAAGAACAGCGATCTGCGCGCGCACATGGCGGCGGCGCCCGAAGCGCGGGAGGGAAATCATGGCTGAGCAATGGTCGGGCTTTTCGTACATCGTCACCAATCTGGCGCGCTTTATCCGTCCTGACGAAATCACGTTCAGCGGCGTGAACTCCACCATGCCCATGCTGGCGTGCCTGCTTGCCAAGCGCGCCTATGACTGGGACTTCGTGTACATCAACGTGGCGGGCGGCGTGAACCCGCGGCCATCGCACATTCCGTTGTCCAGTTCGGATCCGGTGCTGGCCGAGCACACCGCGTCGATCTTTTCCAACGAAGACTTCTACGACCTGTGCACGCGTGGCCGCATGGACCTGACCTTCCTGGGCGCCGCGCAGATCGACGGCGCGGGCTGCGCCAACAACTCGTGCATCGGCGACTGGCATGAACCCAAGGTCCGGTTGCCCGGCGGGGGCGGCGGGGCGGTGATGCTGCCGACGGCTCGGCGCGCCTGCACCTGGCGCACCGAGCATTCGCGCCGCACCTTCGTGCCCAAGCTGGACTTTATGACGTCGTGGGGCGGCTTTCATGGCGTGGTGACGCCGATTGCGGTGTTCGTCAAACGCGACGGCCGGCTGGCCCTGCAATCCTGGCATCCGGAATCCAGCCTGTCGGAAGTGCGCGAACGCACGGGTTTCGAATTCGACGCCATCGGCGCGGGTCCGACCGAACCGCCGACCGAGCAGGAAGCCCGCGCCTTGCGCGAGCTGGACGCCGGTGGGCAGTTCGAACGCGACGCCGCCGTCGCACTGCGCTGACCGCGCGCCACTCATCAACGAGCCCGGTACAGGGGGAGTAGTCATGACGATTGCCGATGCCACGGTCGTGGCGGCGTTTGCGCGCTTGTGGGACCAGCCGGAATGGGCGGCTCGCACAGCGTTGGTGACCGCCGAGGAAACGGTCAGCTACGCAGATCTGCGCCGCCGCGTGGGACAGGCAGCGGGCGGCCTGCGGGCCGCGGGCGTCGCGCCGGGCGATTTCGTTGGCGTGGCGATGGAGCGCTCTTTGGCGCAGGTGCTGGCCATTTTGGGCGTCATGGCGGCGGGCGCTTGCCCGTGCCCGCTGGAGCCACGGCTGTCGGTCGAGGAAACCGCACGGCGCGTGGCGGCGGTGGGCTTGACGTGGATGCTGGCGGATGACGACAACGCCGCCACGGCCAGCGCCTGCGGCCTGTCCGAGACGCGCGTGCTCGATGCCGCGCAGGTGGCGTCGGCCACCCCCGACTGGGTGGGCGCGGACATTGCGCCGCAAGCGCCGGGATTGTTGCTCTTCACGTCGGGCAGCACGGGCAATCCGAAAGGCGTGCTGCTTTCCCATCAAGGCCTGGTGAACAACGCGCGCGGCGTGCTGGCGCATACGGGCCTCACGCCGTCGGATTGCCTGCTGCATGTCATGCCGCTGCATCACACCAACGCACTGAACAACCAGATTTTCACGCCGCTGTTGGCCGGCGCCAGTGTGGCGCTGGCCGGCCGGTTCCGCGCGCAGGATATGCCCGGCCTGCTGGACGCGTTCAGGCCCACGATCATCACCGGCGTGCCGACGATGTATGCGCGCATGCTGGAACTGACGTTCGATCCGGACAGCCTGGCCGGGCTGCGTTTCGCGCGTTGCGGCTCGGCGCCCATCACCGAGGCCTTGCATCGCAGGATCGAAGCCTTTCTGGGATGTCCGCTGGTAGTGTCCTACGGGTTGTCGGAGGCCACGTGCACGTCCACGATGAATCCGCCGGACGCGCGGCGCGTGGGGTCGGTGGGCACGGTGCTGCAAGGACAGGACGTAAGCCTGCGCCTGCCCGATGGCGGCCTCGCGCCGGCCGGCGCCGAAGGCGAGATCTGCATTGCGGGCGACAGCCTGATGCTGGGCTATCTGGGCGTGGATAGCGCGGACGCGGGGGCGCTCAAGCTGCTGCGCACCGGCGATCTGGGCCGCTTTGACGCGCAGGGTTTTTTGACCATCACCGGGCGCATCAAGGACGTCATTATCCGGGGCGGCGAGAACATTTCGCCCGCGCTCATCGAAGGCGTGGTGACGGGGATGCCCGGCGTTGCCGTCTGCTGCGTGGTGGGGGCGCCGGACGATGATCTGGGCGAGACACCCGTGATCTTCGTCCAGCGCAACGGTGAATCCGCGCCCGACGCGGCCGCCATACAGGCCGAAGTGCTGGCGCGGCTGGGCCGGATCTATGTGCCGCGCGACGTGTGCTGGGTCGACCGGCTGCCCGAGAACGCGGTGGGCAAGGTCGACCGCAAGGCGTTGGCGCGGCAGGCGGCGGCTACTCCACTTTGCCGATCCGCTTGACCGCAACTTGCAGCGACGCGGAGTCTTTTTTCCAGTAGTCGTCGAATGCCGGCGCGTCCAGGTATTGCACCGGGCTGCCGGTGCCGGCAATGCGCGCCTGCACCGCCGGATCGCCCGCGATCTGCTTGACGGCCTGGCGCAGCTTGTCGATGACGGCGGGCGGGGTGCCTGCCAGCGCGAACACGCCGGACCATTGCACGAAACTGGCGTCGTAGCCCTTGGACGTCAGCGACGGCACCTCGGGCAGGCTGTCCAGCTTGCCCTCGCCCCAATGCGCCAGCGGCCGCACGCGTCCGGCCTGGATCAGCTGCATGACGCTGGACGGGCCGGTTGCCAGCGCGTCGACCTGGCCGCCAACCAGGGCCTGCACCGCCGGACCGGCGCCCGTGAACGGCACGTGCATCATCTTGATGCCCGCGGCGTTCTGCAGCATTTCCATCGGCACGTGCATCGTGCCGTAGATGCCGGAACTGCCGTAGCTCAGCTTGCCGCCCTGTTTTTTTGCGGCGTCGATGAATTCGTCCAGCGTCTTGTACGGCGCGTCCGCGCGCACGACCAGCACGGTGGGATCGGCAGTGATACGGGCGATCGGCACGAACTGGTCAAGCTGATAGGCCGGCTTGCGTTCGAGCAGGCGGTCGGCGGCGGGCAGGATGGAGATCGACGACAGGCTCAGCAGCAGCGTGTAGCCGTCGGGTTTGGCGCGGCCCGCCTGGCCGATGCCGATGGCGCCGCCCGCGCCGCCCTTGTTTTCGATGACGATGGGCTGGCCCAGCTTGTCGCCCAGGGCCTGCGCCAGGGGCCGGGCGATGGTATCGGCGACGCCGCCGGGCGGGAAGGGCACCACCATCGTGACGGGACGCTCCGGGTACCCGGCGGCCATCGCGGACGTGGCGCCCAGGCATAGCAAGGCGGCAGCAGCCGCCCGTCTGGCTACATGCTTGCAGCGCAGGTTCATGTCTCACTCCTTAGGTCTTTTGTGCTGCGCGGCGCCGGTTGCTTGTGACCGGCGCTCGTTTACGCGGGCGTCAGACGAATCGGTTTTCGATCCTTCCAATGCCGTCGATTTCGATCCGGACGACGTCTCCGTGCTTGAGGAACTGCGGCGGATTCAGGCCCTGGCCCACGCCGGCGGGCGTGCCCGTGGCGATGACGTCGCCGGGATACAGGGTGATGCCGCGGGAGCAAGTCTCGATCAGCGTGGGGATGTCGAAGATCAGGTCTTCGGTATTGCCGTCCTGGCGCAGATCGCCGTTCACCCAGCAGCGCACGCGCGTCTGACGGCCGTCCAGCTCATCGGCGGTGACCAGCCACGGACCCATGGGGCAAAAGGTGTCGAACGACTTGCCCAGGTCCCACTGCTGGTGGCGCATCTGCACGTCGCGCGCGGTGACGTCATTGACGACGGTGTAGGCGATCACGTGGCTCATGGCCTCGGCGCGCGAAATATTGCGGCCGCCTTTGCCGATGACCACGGCCAGTTCGGCCTCGTAGTCGATCTTGTCGGAGATGCCCGTGGGCAGCGTCACGTCGGACCAGGGGCCGACCACGGTCTGCGGCACCTTGGTGAAGACGATGGGCCAGGATTCCGGATTGGCGTCGTTGTCCTTGAACACGGAGTCGCGCAGTTCCTTGGCATGGGCGTGGTAGTTGCGGCCCACGCAGAACAGGTTGCGCGGCTGCGCGGGCAGGGGCGCTTCGTGCTCGACCTGATCCCAGCGATAGGCCGGACCCGTTTGCGCGGGCAGGGCGCGGCCCTCGGCCAGCCATTGCACCGCCGTCAGCGCGCCGGCTGCCGCAAGTGCCGGGGGGAAGTCCAGTGCGGTGACTGTGCTGCCGTCGTCCGACACCACACCCACGCGCCGCTCGCCATTGACTCGGAATACCGCGATTTTCATGCTTGCTCCTACGGCGGCCGGGGCCGCCTGTGATGACATACCAAAAGATACCAATTGGATTGTTTATAGGCCCAATTGCTGGTGTTGGGCAGAATAAACCAAAATTCTCCGCGCGCGAATCCGTTTTCTAGCAGTGATATAAGATTTTATTGGACTGATTTGGTATCATCCGCAGCGTATTCATCCGGGAACACCCATGGACAAAGCCTCCGCCATGCGGGCAGTCATCATCGAAAATCTCCAGTCGGGCGCTTGGCCTGCGGGTCATCGCCTGCCGACCGAACGCGCCTTGAGCGAGCAATTCGGCATCAGCCGGTCAACCGTGCGCCGCACGCTGACGCAGTTGAAGGAAGAAGGCTTGATTTCGCAGCGCGTGGGCAGCGGCACCTATGCCAACCCGCCCACCGCACTGGCGCAGACCGAGGCGCTGCTGCGCGGCGAGGTGCTGTCCACCAGTCCGGCCGAACTGATGGCTGCGCGGCTCGTGCTGGAACCGGCCATTGCGGCGCTGGTCGTGCAGCACGGCACGCCGGCCGACTTCGCCGCCATGCAGAATGCGTGCGATGAAGCGGAGGCCGCGGCCAGCTTCGAGGCATTCGAGGTGTGGGACGCGAAACTGCACGAGCTGATGGCTACGGCCACGCACAACCTCTTCATCGAAAAGGTGTTTGCGTTGATGACCGCGGCGCGCTCGCAGGCGACGTGGGGCGCGCTCAAGCGCAAGAGCCTGACGCCCGAGCGGCGTGCGGCGTATCAGATCGAACACCGCGAGATCGTCGAGGCGCTGCATGATCGCGACGCGGACCGCGCGATGGCGGCCGTGCGGCGGCATCTGGTGCATGTCAGGGAGAATCTGCTGGGGTGATAGGGGCGCGGGTCTGACGGGTCGCTTGCGATTGCGGTGTCAGACACCGGGGCACGTTGCTGTGGAGGTGTCTGACACCCTTGATGCGGTGGAGCAGGATGAAGGTGGTCTCACCAGGGTGTCAGACACCGGGGCACGTTGCTGTGGAGGTGTCAGACACCCTTGACGCGGCGGGGCAGGATGAAGGTGGTCTCACCAGGGTGTCAGACACCGGGGCACGTTGCTATGGAGGTGTCAGACACCCTTGACGCGGCGGGGCAGGATGAAGGTGGTCTCACCAGGGTGTCAGACACCGGGGCACGTTGCTATGGAGGTGTCAGACACCCTTGACGCGGCGGGGCAGGATGAAGGTGGTCTCACCAGGGTGTCAGACACCGGGGCACGTTGCTATGGAGGTGTCTGACACCCTTGATGCGGCGGGGCAGGATGAAGGTGGTCTCATCAGGGTGTCAGACACCGGGGCATGTTGCTATGGAGGTGTCTGACACCCTTGATGCGGTGGAGCAGGATGAAGGTGGTCTCACCAGGGTGTCAGACACCGGGGCAAGAAAGCTTCGGATGCCGGTGTGCGCGCTAGACCGGGCCTAATTCACCCTCAAATGCCGTTGCAGCGTGTCCAAAAACACCTTGGCCCGCGCTGGCGTCACGCGGTTGTCGGTTAGTGCGTAGATGGTGGCCGGCGGCAGTTTCCAGTCGGGCAGGATCTGCTCCAGCGCCAGTTCCCGCAGCGTTTGCGACAGCGCCTGATGGCTGGGCATCCAGGCGATGCCCAGCCCGGCAGTGGCCAGCTGCACGCCCAGCGCCGCACTGTTGGTGCCGATGTGGGTCGGCCCGCGGACGTTGAGCAGGCTGTCTCCTTCGCCCAGCGTCCAGTCCGGCAGGCCGCCCGTGATGATGCGCTCGTGCAGGCCCAGGTCTTCCGGGCAGGCCGGCCGCCCGAAGCGGTCCAGATAGCTGCGTGCCGCAACAAGAATCCATTGCACCTGGGCCACGTGTTTCTGGATCAGCGCGGAATCCTCGAGCTCGCCCGTGCGTAGCATCAGGTCGAAGGGCTGGCCGTTGCGGGCGGTGCCGGCCGAGCCGAGTTCCACCTCGAACGAGATCTGCGGATAGGTCTCGCGCAGTTCCTTCAATACCGCCGGCAGGATCATGGTCAGTCCCGGCATCACCGACACGCGCAGCGTGCCGGCCAGATGGTTCAGGCTGGAATGGATGCTTTCGTGCGCGGACAGGGCGGCTTCGACGTGCACCGCGCATTGGTCGAAGTACTGCTGGCCGATCGCCGTCAGGCCGATGCTGCGGGTGGTGCGGTTCAGCAGCTTGTACCCCAATGTCTGCTCCAGCTGTGTCAGGCGCCGAGACAGCGTGGCCACGGGGATGCTGAGTTCGGCGGCGGTGGCGGACAGCTTCCCGCGTTTGGCGACTTCCACGAAGTAGTGGATGTCCTGCATCGAAATATCGTTTCTGTTCATGATGGGTCCCGGGCGCGAGCCTTGATTGCCAGCGTATTTTCGGCGTGATGGGGCGTGGCGATTGTTGTCATTGCGGCAACATCGTGGTCCCTGCGCCGGGGCTACTGCCGCGCGGCGCGCCGGCCTACGATTTGGGCGTCGAACAAACCAGCGCAACACCCGATACCCCCATCGGGAAGCGCCCAACCACCCAGGGGTCACCATGAGCCAACGTCTCAACGCCTTTGCCCAGTCGCCCGAACTGTTCAAGAAATTTGTCGAATTCAGCATGCTGGCCAAGGCTGGCGCGATCGAGGAGTCCATCCTGACCCTGGTCGACATCCGGGCCTCGCAGATCAACGGCTGCGCCTTCTGCCTGGACATGCACATCAAGCAGGCCAAGATTGCCGGCGAACGCGAACTGCGCCTGCACCACGTCGCCATCTGGCGCGAATCGAACCAGTTTTCGGCGCGCGAACGTGCGTGCCTGGCCTGGACCGAAGCGCTGACGACGCTGGGCGTGCACGGCGTGCCGACCGAGGTGTATGAGCGCGTGCGCGGTGAACTGTCCGAAAAGGAAATCTCGGACCTCAGCTTTGCCATCATGGCCATCAATGGCTGGAACCGCCTGAACGTGGGCTTCCAGACCGTGCCCGGCTCGGCGGACAAGGCGTACGGGCTGGACAAGGCCCAATTCAACTAAGGAACGATCATGAAAATCCTCGTCATCGGCGGCACGGGCCTGATCGGCTCCAAGCTCGTCAAGCTGCTCACCGAACGTGGCCATGAGGCCATCGCCGCGTCCCCCGCCACCGGCGTGAACACCATTACGGGCGAAGGCCTGGATGCGGCCTTGGCCGGCGTTGACGTGGTGGTCGACGTTGCCAACTCGCCGTCCTTCGAAGACAAGGCTGTGCTGGAGTTCTTCCAGACCTCGGGCCGCAACCTGCTGGCCGCCGAAAAGCGAGCCGGCGTGCGCCATCACGTCGCGTTGTCGGTGGTCGGCACCCGCCGCCTGGCCGAAAGCGGTTACTTCCGCGGCAAGATCGCGCAGGAAGACCTGATCGAAGCCGCCGGCCTGCCGTACACCATCGTCCACAGCACGCAGTTCTTCGAATTCCTGGGCGGCATCGTGCAGTCTGGCACGCAGGGCGATGAAGTGCGTCTGTCGTCCGCCTACGTGCAGCCCATCGCGTCCGATGACGTGGCGCTGGCCATGGCCGACGCGACGCTGGGCGCGCCGGTGAACGGCATCGTGGAAATCGCCGGTCCCGAGAAGGTCAGGCTGTCGGAACTGGCCCAGCGCTACATGGGTAAAATCGGGGACACTCGCACCGTGCAGGCGGACGCCGGCGTGCGCTACTTTGGCGCGCTGCTCGACGACGACACACTGGTGCCGGGATCCGGCCCCCGCCTGGGCAAGATCGACTTCGAAACCTGGTTCAGCCGTTCGGGCGCAAAAAAGTAGCGGCGGGCACAAGGACCCACATGAGCAAACTGCGGCCTCCTTCCCAAAACCTCCTGGACAAGTACCGGGGCGGCGACTTCCGTCCCCTGTACACCACCAGCGTGACGGTGCGCGGCGGGGAGGCCGCGCACGGCCGCGCCTCGGGCATTGCCATCTCGGACGATGGCGAACTGATCGTGGAACTGCGCCTGCCGGTGGAGCTGGGTGGCACGGGCGGGGGCACCAATCCCGAACAGCTGTTTGCCGCCGGCTACGCCGCGTGTTTTCACGGCGCGCTGAGCATGCTGGCCGAGCGGTCCGGGCTTTCCATTCCCGAGGCGTCGGTCACGGCCACCATTTCGTTCGGGCGAGATCCGGTCGATGGCCTGTTCGCGTTGACCGCGGACGTCAACATCCACCTGCCCGGCCTGGACAAGGCCCTTGCCGAGGAACTGGTGCGCAACACCGAGCGACTCTGTCCGTATTCCAAGATGGCGCAGGGCGGCATTGAAAGCGTGGTGGCGCTGACGCAGTAGCGCGTCGTTCATCGCGCATCACTGCCATCCCTTCAAGCCTGCTTCACCAGCAGGCTGTCCAATATCTGCAAGTCCATCGCGCGGATGTTTTCGGTCATGTAGTCGATGAACGCGCGCATGCGCGCCGGCAGGTGCTGGCGGCTCAAGAAACACAAGTAATGGCCGCGGTCATCGGGCGCGTATTGCGGCAGGCAGGCGACCAGCGTGCCGGCGCGCAGGTGATCGCAGACCTGATAGGCGGCCATCTGCGCGATGCCGTGGCCATCCAGCACCGATTGCAGCACCAGGTCGGCATCGTTGAACGTCAGCATGGCGGGCGGCGCCACCTTGCGCAGCTGGCCGGCCACCTTGAACTCCCACTCGAACACGCGGCCCGACGCCAGCTTGAAATTCACGCAGGCGTGGTCGGCGATGTCGTCGACGCTGGCGGGCAGGCCGTGCGCGGTGGCGTAGGCGGGCGAGGCGCACAGCATCATCTGCATCGGGATGATCTTCTTGGCGATCACCTGGCTGTCTTCCATGCGGCCATTGCGGAAAGACACATCGACCCGGTCCGTGGTGAAGTCGGTGGGGCCGTCGTCCAGCAGCAGCTCGACCGAGATGCCGGGGTTGGTTTCGCGGAATCCCTTGAGCAGCGGGGCGACGACCTTGCGGCCAAAGCCCACCGTGGAGCACACCCGCAGTTGCCCCGACGGCGGGCCTTCACGCAGTTCGCGCATGTCGTCCAGGGCCTGGATGATGCGCTCGACGCCGGGGTGGCATTGTTCGTAAAAACGCTGGCCTTCGGGCGTGAGCGACGTGCTGCGTGTGGTGCGCACGAACAGGCGGGTGCCAAGCTGGTCTTCGAGCTTCTGGACGCTGCGGCTGACGGCCGAGCGGCCGATGCCGAGCCGGTCGCCCGCCTTGGCGAAGTTGCCCTCGGCGGCAACGGCGATGAAAGCCATGACACCGGCATAGCTGGTGGCAAAGCTGTCGGCCAGGGAGTCCGGCCCGTTCGAAGGGGTATCCGAGGGGGTTGGGTAGGGTGTCGACATGGTGGCGGCGCCGCAAGTGGGTTGATCCTACAGCTAAGACGGCGGGCGCCGCAATCTTGTGACATCAAGCGCAAAAGAAAAAAGCCTTCCCTGGGGGGGAAGGCCTGCTGGCGTTCTGAGGGGCGGCGTCCGCCCGGCGTCCCTATTTGACCGGCGTCAGGGCGGGGGTGCCTTGCTTCTTGATGAGGACGACCACGAACTTGGCCGGCTCGGTCTGGCTGGCGTTGCGTCCCACGGTGTGGATGTCGTCGGGGCCTTCGTAGAAAGTTTCACCGGGCTTGAGCGTGACTTCCTTGCCGCCCTTGACCTGCATGACGATCGTGCCTTCCAGGACGTAAACAAAGCCGTAGGCGTCGTGGCGGTGGACGGGGTCGGCGCCGCCGGGCGGGTAGTCGACGACGAGCATCAGGGCTTCCTTGCCGGGGATGTCCGGCAGGGCCTTTGTCATTACTTCGGTGACGACGGGGTCGGTGGGCTTGGGCGTGGCCTGGGCGTGATGGGAGGCGGCTTGGATGGGCTGGCTGAGTAACGTCGCTGTGGCGATGAAGGGTAAGAGGAATTTCGTTAGCTTTGACATGGTTTGTCCTTGGAGGGTGACGGGTTCATCGTAGATTTGGTGGGGGCGGGGCGGTAGGTCCGTGTAAGGGATCACGGTGTTGCCTGGGATGCACCAACGTTCTTGGGTCGCACGACGTTGCGGTCACAGTAGTCGCAGTAGGTCGCCCGACGCCGTGCTGCTAGGGTCTTTGGTTTGGGGCGCTGTAAGACCTGTGGTCAGGGAAGGGGATTTGCGGGGCCGCCGGGTTGCTGCCGCCCGGGCGGGAGGGCGGTGATGGGCGGCGCGCGTCGACCGTCAGCTACAACCTGCCGACCTGTACGCGCGCCGCCCATCCGGCACTTGAGTTCAATTGACGATTAGGGGCGGCGCCGTTTGAAGTCGCGAGAGCGTCTGCCGCTGCCGGTGTCTGACACCCTCGGGAGATGAACTTGGTATGAAGCGAATCTCACCAGGGTGTCAGACACCTGACGCAGAACCAGCCACGCGCGAAGCGTCGTCGCTGCCGGTGTCTGACACCCTCGGGAGATGAACTTGGTATGAAGCGAATCTCACCAGGGTGTCAGACACCTGACGCAGAACCAGCCACGCGCGAAGCGTCATCGCCACGACGCAAGACGTCGCGTAAGCCCCCGAAGGCCGCCCGCGCGGCCGCCCGGGGGCGGGCACCGCAAGACGCTTCTCTTCCACACAAATGCGTGCAAGAACCTCAAGAACCCGACTCGCCCCAGCGTCCTTGAGGATCAAGCAACGCGAGCCCGGTGTGGCGTGGGCCTGGGGTGGGCGGGGCGTTTAGATGCGCCCGACGGAAACCGTAGGGAGCCGAAGGCGGACGAGGTTGAGGATGGGGCAGTCCGGAGCGAAGGCTCCGGACCGCAATCGGAGCCCCGCCCGCCCCAGGCCCACGCCGCGCCGGGCGTCTAAAGAACCCCAGTAATCAGGATCGCTTGAGATCCGCAGCAATACGAGCAAGCTTGTCCGGATTGCGCTGCACCAACACTCGCGTCAACCGCTCGCCATCGGTCTCGTAAGACTGCACAGATTCCAGCTCGCCGTCGATGAAACGCAGCAAGGTCCATTGCCCGTTCACCTGCACCACCTCGACCTCCAACGCATCGCGATAGCGGCGCTTGCCGGCATAAAACAGCTGCGCCAGTCGCTTGCCGCCCACCAGGCTGGCAAACGCCGTGACCTTGTCGCCGCCGTCGCCGATGAGTTCTGCGTCGTCGCTCAGCAACGCAAGCAGCCCGTTGAAATCGCTACGCTGCATCGCATCGGCAAACGCCTGCAACAGACGCTGCAGCGTTGCCCGTGGCACTGCTTCGCGCGGCGCGCCCTGGCGCAGCTGCTGCCGTGCACGCCGCACCATCTGGCGGATGGCGGCCGGGTTCTTGTCCAGAGTCTGCGCGATGTCTTCGTAATCTGCGTCGAACACATCGCGCATCAGAAAAGCGGCGCGGGCATCCGGCGACAGGCGTTCCAGCATGAAAAGAAACGCCACCGACACGTCGTCGGCCATCTCGTGGATCTGTTCCGGCGTCGACGGCGCGGCCATCAGCATGGGCTCCGGCAGCCAGACGCCCACGTAGTGTTCGCGCTCGGCCTTCGCGGCGCGCAGGTGGTCGATGGACAGCCGCGTCGTGGCGGTCACAAGCCACGCTTCCGGGTTCTGGATGACGGCTCGGTCGGCGCCGTGCCAGCGCAGCCAGGCCTCCTGCACCACGTCTTCGGCCTCGGCCACGGCGCCCAGCATCCGGTAGGCGATGGCATAAAGGCGGGAACGGTGCTGGTCGAAGAGGGCGACAGAGTCGGTCATGGAATGGGCCAGCGCCGGGATGAGGGGGGAAGGAGGCAGGTATTTTGCCGCAGGGGCCCGACTGCGACAAGCGCGCGGGGCGTCCATGCCGGCCTCCCCTCCTGTCCTGCGCGGGCTACAGCACGATGTCATTCGTGCACAGCGGTGGCAGCGCCGTGGCGCCGCGCATCTGCTTTAAGTCGCGCTCCACCATCGTGCTCAACTGGCTGATCGGCACATCGTTGGCGTTGCCTTCGAACGGGTTTTCGGTGCTCTGGCCCACCTGTTCCAGCGACGTGTAGATCCACGCAATGATGACGCTGAAAGGCGCTGCCAGCCACGCCATCTGGCCTTGCATGAAGCCGCCGGCAGCCTCGCCGATCTGGTCGAACTGAGCGGTCAGGCCAAAGGGCAGGGCCACGCAGAATGCGCGCACGAAAAGCGTGTTGATGATGGCGTACTGGCGGGGATACGGAAAATCCTTGATGCGTTCGGCCTGGCCTTGCAGGTCGAGCAGGTCGCGCAGGCGCCCGTTCAGATCGGCGTATTCCGAGGCAGTGATCGTGCCCTCGTCCAGCAACTGCCTTGCCGTGCGGCCTTGCCCATTCAGCAGCTGCACCGCCTTGTTGTCGGCCGCAGCCAAGGCCGCGATTTCCGCCGCCGGCAGGTAACGGGCCAGCGCGGTTTCAAGCGGCATGCGGCGCTCGGGGATCGCGTAGCGCTTGCCGTATTCCGCATTCGGCCGGCTCTGCATGGACTCCCAGACACGGGGCGCGCGAAGCTGATAGCGCAGCGCAGTCAGCCACGCCAGATGCCGGTCGACCAGTCCGGCGTCGCGTCCCGCATCACCGGCGTAGTGACCGCACAGCACGCCCCACGCGCGGCTGGCGCTGACGATGCCCATCCAGATCTTCTGCGCCTCCACGGTGCGCGTGTAGGTCTGCACATTCTTGAAGCCCACGACGAACGTCGTCGCGGTGCCCAGCAGCGTCACCACCGATAGCGGCAGCGTCAGCCACTTCATGCCGGCCACCTGATACAGCAGCACGGGCACAAGGCTGAAGGCGGCGAGGCCGTAGATGGTCCGGCGTGTCCAGACGACGAATTCGCACAGGCGATAGGATTTTCCGAGGTGCATGATGTCGATCCTTGATTGCCTTCAAACGTCCGTTCAATGAACAGACGGACCGGCTTGGCGCGGCGTCTTCGCGCCCCACGCGCGCCGGGCATAGCGATAGCCCAGGAAAAGCGCCACCGCCGCGCCGGCAACGACAGACGCGCGCCCGCCCAGCGCGCTCGACGCCGCCAGCAACGCTTCCACGCGCGCGGAAAACACCGCGCCCAGCAGCAGCCCCGCCGCGGCCCACAACGCCAGGCCCGCGCAGTCGTGCCAGACGAACGACCGCAACCGCGTGCCGCTGGCGCCGCACAACGGCACAGCCACCATCGACAGGCCGGGCATGAAGCGCGCGACGATCAAGAGGCGCACGCCCCAGCGGTTGAAGAAGCGCTCGGTCCGGCTGATGCACGCGTCGCGCGAGAGCGACAGGTTGCAGACGGTGTGCAGCGTGCGGGGGCCGTAGCGTCTGCCGCCGCGAAACCACAGCAGGTCTGCCAGCACGCCCGCCAGCACCGCGGCGGCCAGCACCACGGCCAGCACCCCGTATTGCGCGATCCATTCATGCGGCAGCATGTGGCGCTCCGTGCGTCTGGCCGTGGCGGGCGATGGTGGGCGTGCGCATGGGGGGATCTCCTGGAATCGCCGCGCCGCTGTGCGTGGCCGGTCAGGACAGATCCTAGAGATTGCGCCCGGGGCGCGGTAGACCCGCGCAGGGACGCACGGTGTTGTCCGGGCGACAACAATGCGCTGCGGGGACGACGCGGGCGAGGCTTACGCGCTTTCGCGGGTCACGATGCGAAAGCCGATTTCCACCACCGATTGCGCGGGACGCTGGCCGTTCGCGCGCAGACCGATCATCTCGGCAGCCTGCGCGCCGATCGCGGCGCCGTCCACGTGCACGGACGTAATGGCCGGGGACATCGATGCGGCGATCTCCATGTCGCCAAATCCCATCACGGCCAGTTGCCGCGGCACCTCCAGCCCTTGCGCGGCGGCTTCCGTCAGGACGCCGGCGGCCATCATGTCCGAGCTGCAGAACACCGCGTCGATGCCTTGGTTTGAGCTCTGCAGGGCGCGCAGGCCTTCGCGGCCCTGCGCGTGCGTCGTCGGCGCGGGCATGTAGTGCACCAGCGGTTCGGGCAGCCCCGATTCGACGGCCGCGCGAACCAGGCTTTCGGCGCGCAGCCGGGCGCGGTGGTCGTCGCCGCTCAGCACCGCCTGCCGCGTTTTGCCCGCGTCGCGCAGGTAGTGGCTGACGGCTGCGCCGATCGCGTCGTGCGACAGGCTGAGCAGCATGTCGATCGGCGCGTCCGTGGCGTCCCACGTTTCGACGATGGGGATGCCGGAGGCTTTCAGCAACTGCCGGCCTTGCGGCGAGTGCATCACCCCCGTCAACACGATGCCGTCGGGACGGCGGCCGATGATGGCGCGCAGCAGGGCGTCTTCGCGCGGCGAGTGGTAACCGCTTTGGCCGACCATGAGCTGGAAACCCTTGGCCTCCAGCGACTGCGTCAGCGCGGTCAGCATGCCGCCAAACAGGGACCCGGCGATCGATGGCACCAGCACCATCACCAGATTGCTGCGCGACAGGCGCAGGCTGCCGGCCATCAGGTTTGGCACGTAACCCAACGCCTGGATGGCGGCGTTGACCTTGTCCAGCGTGGCGGGCGAGACCTGCTGAGGCGTATTGATGGCGCGCGACACGGTGATCATCGACACCCCGGCCGCCTGCGCCACCTCGCGCACGGTGACGTTGGCGCGCTCTGACGAGCGGGACGGGGAATCGGCTGGCGGCATTCGGGGCGGGTGCATCGGAAAAAGGGACGAAAAACGTGGCGTGAAACTGGCGTCAAGCCTAACCGCAGACGCCGCTTTTGCGGGCTGGGTGTGCTCAGGGTTTATCCGGATGGCGGACGGCGAATGGGCCGAAATATGCTAACGGCGCATTGATGTTAACGTTAACAAATGAAATGTTAACGTTAACGTACATAAAAGAACCTAAATCGGAGACAGTAATGACGAGCAATGCGCGCAAGTGGATTCTTGGTGTGACCCTGATGGCCGCCGCCAGCGTGGCGCACGCCTGGCCCGATAAGGCCGTTACCGTCGTCGTGCCGTTCCCGCCGGGCGGCGCCACCGACTCGGTGGCGCGCGCACTAGCCAACAAGCTGGGCGAACAGCTCAAGCAATCCTTCGTGGTCGAAAACAAGGCTGGCGCCACCGGCACCATCGGCGCCTCGCAGGTGGCCCGCGCCGCGCCCGACGGCTACACCCTGATGGTCACGTCGCTGGCGCCGCTGGTGGTGGCCCCGCACCTGATGAAGGGCATCACCTACGATCCGGCCAAGGACTTCACGTACCTCACCGTGGCCGTGCAGACCCCGAACGTGCTGGTGGTCAGCCCGCAGCTCGCCTCCAAGGTCAACAGCGTGCAGGACGTGCTGGCGCTGCTCAAGGAAAAGCCGGGCGCGATCAGCTTCGCGACGTCGGGCGCGGGGTCGTCCGACCACCTGACAGCCGAACTCTTCTGGCAGAAGACCGGCACCAAGGGCCTGCATGTGCCTTACAAGGGCGGCGCGCCGGCCATTTCGGATCTGCTGGGCAACCAGGTGGAGATGTCGTTCCAGAACGTGAACGCCGTGCTGCCGCACATCAAGTCCGGTAAGCTCAAGGCCATCGCCGTCACGGGTTCCAAGCGTTCGCCCGTGCTGCCCGACGTGCCCACGTTCGCCGAAGCATCGGTGCCGGGCGTCGACGTCTACGCCTGGCAGGCCGTCGTGGCCCCCAAGAACCTGCCCGCCGACGTGCGCGACAAGCTGTCCGCCGCCCTGACCGCCGCCCTGAAGGATCCGGCGATCAGCAAGCCCTTCACCGACATCGGCCTGGAGGTCGTCGCCAACTCGCCAGAAGCCTTCACCAAGTTCCAGCAGCAGGAAAGCGCCCGCTGGAAGCAGGTCATCGAGACCGGCGGCATCTCCGTGCAATGACGCAACGCGCCCGGCCGTCGCGGCCGGGCTTTTTCAAGAAGCAATCATGACTCTTCACGCATCGCAAGCCTCCCAGACGCCCACGATCACCGGCATGCGCGTCGTGCCGGTGGCCGGTCAGGACTCCATGCTGCTCAACCTGAGCGGCGCCCATGCGCCTTACTTCACGCGCAACCTGGTCATCCTGACCGACAGCGCGGGCAACACCGGCGTGGGCGAAGTCCCCGGCGGCGAAAAGATCCGCAACACGCTGGAGGACGCGCGCGCCCTCATCGCGGGCAGCTCCATCGGCAACTACCAGCACACGCTGAACCAGATGCGCCAGGCGTTCGCCGGGCTGGACAGCGGGGGACGCGGCGCCCAGACCTTTGACCTGCGCGTGGCGATCCATGCCGTGACGGCGGTGGAATCGGCCTTGCTGGACCTGCTGGGCCAGCACCTGGGCGTGCCTGTTGCCGCGCTGCTGGGCGAAGGCGTGCAGCGCACGTCCGTGCAGATGCTGGGCTATCTGTTCTACGTGGGCGACGCCGCGCAAACGCCGCTGCCGTACCAGACGGCGCCCGATGCCGAAGGCTGGCTGCGCGTGCGGCACGAAAAGGCCATGACGCCCGAGGCTATCGTCCGCCTGGCCGAAGCGGCCCACGACCGCTACGGCTTCCAGGACTTCAAGCTCAAGGGCGGCGTGCTGCGCGGCGAAGAAGAGGTCGAAGCCATCCGCGCCCTGCACGAGCGCTTTCCCGAGGCGCGCGTTACGCTCGATCCGAACGGCGGCTGGCTGCTCAAGGACGCGGTGCGTCTGTGCCGCGACCTGCATGGCGTGATGGCTTATGCGGAAGACCCGTGCGGCGCCGAAGGCGTGTTTTCCGGCCGCGAAGTCATGGCCGAGTTCCGCCGCGCCACCGGCTTGCCCACCGCCACCAACATGGTCGCCACCGACTGGCGCGAGATGGCGCATGCGCTGTCGCTGCAATCGGTCGACATCCCGCTGGCCGATCCGCATTTCTGGACGATGCAAGGTTCGGTGCGCGTGGCGCAGACCTGCCAGGCCTTCGGCCTGACGTGGGGCTCGCACTCCAACAACCACTTCGACGTGTCGCTGGCGATGTTCACGCACGTGGGCGCCGCCGCGCCGGGCCGCGTCACCGCGATCGACACGCATTGGATCTGGCAGGACGGCCAGCACCTGACCCGCAACCCGCTGCAGATCCGCAACGGGTACGTCGAGCTGCCGCAGACCGGCGGCCTGGGCATCGAGCTGGACATGGACGCGATCGAACGCGCCCACCAGCTCTATCTGCAGCACGGCCTGGGCGCGCGCGACGACGCCACCGCGATGCAGTATCTGGTGCCCGGCTGGAAGTTCGACAACAAGCGGCCTTGCATGGTGCGCTGATCGGCCCCGCGCCGGTGACGGCGCAGGGCGCATGGCGCGGGGCAGGGGCCTACCTTGCCCCCGCTGCCTCCAGCGTGTGGGACAGGCAATAGACTTCCGACCAGGCCGGGGCATCTCCCGTCAGCGCGCGCATCTGTGCCGAGTTCAGGATGTCGCCGTCGCAGGCGGTCACCGCGTTGATCGCATAACCGTTGACGATGTAGATCCAGTCGGCCGCGCGGTCCTTCCCGCCGCGTATTTTCTGTTCCGTCGTGGCGTTCATTGCCGGCGTGTCCGTCACGATCAGATGTGCGCCGCTCAATCCGGGCTGCGCCGCCGCGCTCGCCGCATGCGTCTTCAGGTACGCATGCAACGCGTCCTCCGATCCCGGCCGGGGTGACAGGCGGATGGTCAGCGCATATCTTGCCAGGCCGCCGCCGACGCTCTCGAGCACACGGCACTGGCTGCGGATCATGTTGCGATGCTGCGGCATGAGCTTCGTGGACCACGGGGTGGGGGCGTTGAGGCGCTGGAGGTAGCCGGGGGAGACCAGCGTCGCGTAGGCGTCCAGTTCGTACATCACGAAGAATCCTTCGCCGCCGTGCGCGCTGGCCCAGCGCGTCCCGCGCAGAAATCCGGGAACGCCCATGCGCTCCGGAAAGTGCTCATGGGTATGCCAGTCTTCGAACTCCGCGCGCCAAGCCGGCGCAATGTCCCACCACATTGCGATTGCGGCCTTTCCGAGCATGCCCATGGTCAGTTCTTGGCCCGCAAAGCGGCAAGTTCCGCGGTGACCTGCTGCATGACGTCGGGCCCGATTTCACCCGCGAATTTGTCCACCACCGGTTTGACGGCGCCGCGCAGGCGCTCGACAGCTTCAGGCGTCAAGGTGTTGACCTGCATGACCTTGCGCAGATCGTCGATGGCCACCGCTTCCTTGGCTTGCGAGATCCGCCGTTCCTCCGCCTTGGCCTCGGCGGCCGCTTCCAGAATGATCTTGCGCTCGGGTTCCGACATGCTGTCCCACGTCTTGCGGCTCATCAGGAACGGCATGCCCGTGTAGATATGGCGCGTGAGCGACAGGTATTTCTGCACTTCGGCAAACTTCGCGGACAGGATCACTCCCACCGGGTTGTCCTGGCCGTCGATGGCTTTGGACTCCAGCGCGCCGTAGACCTCGCCGAACGTCATGGGCACCGGGTTGGCGCCCAGGGTCTTGAACATGTCGATGTAGACGGGGGCCGCGATGACGCGCATCTTCAGGCCTTGCAGATCCTGCGCCTGCGCGATCGGGCGTTTGCTGTTGGTCATGTTGCGAAAGCCCAGGTCCCAGATGCCCAGGCCAATCAGGCCGTGATCGGACAGGCCGTTCAAGAGGCGCTGGGCAACGGGTCCGTCCGACACCGCATAGGCTTCGCGTGCGTCGTTGAACAGGAACGGAAGGTCGAAGACCATGAAACGCTTGTCGATGCCGGCCAGCAGTCCCGTGGCCATCGAGGTGAAGTCCAGCGTGCCCCCGCGAACGGCCGACAGATTCTGGGGATCGCCGCCCAGCACCGCGTTGGCGTAGATCGACACCTTCATCTTTCCGCCGCTTTTCTCCGCGACAAGATCGGCAAATTTTTGCGCGCCCTGACCCAGGGGATGGTCCGCGGCCAGGCTGAACGCGAACTTCATCGTGCGCGCCTTGATGTCTTGCGCGGCTGCGGTTCCCGCCACGGCAAGGCAGGCCAGGACGGTCGCTGCCGCATTCACGGCGATGCGCAAGCACGTTTTCTTTGAATTCATCACAAGCACCTTCTTCGGTTGTCGTTGGCAAAGGTCCGGTTGATGCAGCTTCGGCGGCGGGTCATCGTGTGAATACCCGGCTGCGAGCATAGGGCATAATTTTGAATGCCGTTCAAAATTTGATCGAATTCAAAAATTGAACGATTTTCATGGACGGTCAGCCGGAGAGCGCGATGAGCGGGGCAATCGAAAAGACACTGGCATTGCTTGAATACCTGGCTGCGCATCCGGACGGGGCAAACCTGGCCGACATCGCGGACGACCTGCACCAATTGCGCAGCGGATGTCACCGGACCCTGCACGAGCTGATGAAGTTCGGCTACGTGCGCCAGACATCCGTGCGCGGGGAATATGCGCTGACGACCAAGCTTGCGTCGATGGGCTTGAGTTTCCTGAGCCGGTCCGGCGTGATCGACATCGCCCAGCCGGTCATCGACCGTTTTGCCGCGGCAACCGGTGAGCTGGTGCGCCTGGCCATCGTCGACGGCAAGCGCTTGACGCTGGTGGCCAAGGCGCAAGGCGCGAAATCAGGGCTGCTGTACGACCCGGACATGGGCATCGACCTGCGGCTTTCTTGCAGTGCGGCGGGCCACGCGTGGCTGATGACGTTGCCCGAGGACCAGGCCATCGCGTACGTCACCGAACAAGGGTTGGGAAAACCGCGGGACTTCGGGCCGAACGCGCCCACGTCGATACGGGCGTTGCTGGCCAGCCTGGACGCGCATCGGCGCCGCGGCTACAGCATTCTGCAAGACGTTTACGCGGCCGGCATGAGCGCGATGGCGGCGCCCATCCGGCGTCCCGGGCATCAAAGCACCGGCATCCTGGTGGTTGCAGGTCCGTCGCAACGCTTGACCGTTAAAGCCATGGAAAAATTCGGGCCGGCGCTGCTGCGCGCGGCAAGCGAACTGGCGCAGGCCGGGGACGCCTCGCCGCTGTTGCGCTCGGCGCGCATAGGCACCTGGGGAAATGGCCCTGCGCGGGGTGAAGATCCGCCTGCGGATTAATCCGAAGACGCATCGTCTCCAGAATTGCGGCCCTGCATCGGAAAGCGCGTCCTGAACATCGGTGATGCCAGGCTGGCCAGCGCAAGTTCCTGCGCGGCCGCCAGCAGGTCGGGACCCAGCGTCTCCATCCGCGCTTCGGTCAGACGCATCGCCGGGCCGGCGATACTCAACACGCCGATGGCCGCTTCGCCCTTGCGCTGCACGGGCGCGGCCATGGCGGTCATGCCCGGCGCGAACACTTCGTTGATCATCGCGTAGCCGCGCTTGCGGCCGGCCTGAAGCATCTTCGTCAGCGCGGCGATGGTGGTGGGGGCATTGGGACCGTATTCCTCCGGCGAGCCGAAGCCCTGGCGTGAGACCAGGTCCAGCGCGCGTTCGTCGGCCATGGTCAGCATCCACGCGTGACCGGAGGCGCTGCAGGACAGCCTGGCTTCGGATCCCATCTCGGGGTCGTAGCGCAGACCGTGGCGCGCGCCCTGCGCCTTCGCAACCCAGGTCAGCCGCTCTTCGTTATCCACGATGGCCAGCCGCACCAGTTCGCCGGATATGTCCGCCAAGCGGTCCACCAGCGGCTGGGCGATGTCGACGATGCCGGTTGCCGCCAGGTAGCTCAACCCGATCGAAGCGACCCGGGCCGTCAGCGCGTAGTCGCCGTGATCCCGGATCTGGCGCACATAGCCGCAGCGGCAAAGGTCTGTCAGCAGACGGTGCGCGGCGCTCTGCGGAATCTCCAGTTGCTGGGCAAGTGAAGCGAGGGGCACGCCTTCGGGTCTGGAGGACAGGTACTCCATGACGGCGAGCGCGCGTTCGAGGACTCCGGCCATGTCATCTCAACAAGTAGTGGGGTGATGGATGATAACCCTAGGTGGAAAACTATTCCACTCGGAATTACATTCCACTACCGAGTCTTGCCAGACATCGAAAAAATTCCAAATAACACCGGAGACAACGATGAAGACCAGCCTTTTCCGCATTGCATTGACGGCGGCCTTGTGCGCAAGCGCCATGACGGCCGCCGCGCAGGACATCCAGGAGCGCACGATACGCTTTGGCCATCTGAACAACACGGATCACCCCGTCAGCGCCGGGGTGCAGAAGTTCACGGAGCTGGTGGCGGCCAAGAGCGGCGGAAAGCTGAAGGTGAAGGAGTTTCCCGCCTCGCAGCTCGGCAATGAAATGCAGCAGCAGTCCGGGCTGCAGGGCGGCGTGCAGGAGATGTCCGCGCCGGCTTCCACGTCGCTGGCGGGCATCGTCAAGGAGTTCGGGCTGATCGATCTGCCGTTCTCCGTCACCGACTTCGGCCAGGCGGACGCGCTGCTGGACGGCCCGCTGGGCCAGGCGCTGATCGCCAAGCTGCCCGAAAAAGGCCTGGTCGCGCTGGGATTCTGGGATCTGGGCTTTCGCAACGTAACGAACTCCAAGCATGCGATCGGCAAGCCGGAGGACCTGGCGGGCCTGAAGATCCGCGTGATTCCCAACCCCGTTTTCCTCGACACGTTCAAGGCGTTCAAGGCCAATCCCGTGCCGATGCCCTTTGCAGAGCTGTACGGTGCGCTGGAGTCGCGGGCGGTCGACGGCCAGGAAAATCCCTATTCGGTGATCCTGTCCAACAAGTTCTACGAAGTGCAGAAGTTCGTCAGCGCGACCAACCACGTCTACGCGGCAAACATCGTGCTGGTCAGCAAGAAGTTCTGGGACAAGCTGTCGCCCGCCGAGCAGAAGATCCTGCAAGAGGCTGCTATTGAAGCGCGCGGCTACCAGCGCAAGGTCAGCCGGGCCGCCGCCCAGAAGGCCGTGACGGAATTGCAGGCCAAGGGCATCCAGTTCAACACGATCGAACCAGGCGAAAAGGCCCGCATGCAGCAGGTCGTCAAGCCGGTGATCGAGCACTTCACCAGCAGCTACGACCCGGCGATCGTCAAGCTCTACAACGACGAACTCGCCCGCATCCGCAAGTAAACCGCACCGGCATCCCCATCATGAAGATCCTTGTATTGCACGGCCCCAACCTCAACCTGTTCGGCCGCCGCGAGCCGCACATCTACGGCACCACGACGCTTGCAGAGATCAACGACCGCCTGGCCGCGCTGGCCGCGGAATTGGGCGTCCAGTTGTCGACGCTGCAATCGAACCATGAGGGCGCGTTGATCGACTTCCTGCACGAGAACATCGACTCGGCGCAGGGGGCATTGGTGAATCCGGCCGGGCTGACGCAGCACGGCGTGCCGTTGCACGATGCCATCAAGGCCATGCCGTTTCCCACGCTGGAAGTGCACATGTCGAACATCGCCGCGCGCGAGACCTGGCGCGCGCATTCGATCATTTCGCCCGCGGTTCGCGGCACGGTGCAGGGGCTGGGGCCCCAGTCCTATCTGACGGCCTTGCGCGGTCTGGTTGGCCTTTTGCAGGACGCCAAGGCATGAGGCGGGCGCACGTGCATCCGAAGCCGCAAGGAGGCAGGCCATGGTCGTCATAGACAGGTTCATCGGCGCCGTCTGCCGCGTGCTTGAGTTCGCCATCGCCCTGCTGCTGGCGGCGATGGTGGTGCTGGTCTTCGGCAATGTCGTCGCGCGCTACGGCTTCAACTCCGGCATCACGCTGTCGGAAGAGCTGTCGCGCTGGATGTTCATCTGGCTGACCTTTCTGGGGGCGGTCATCGCCCTGAAAGAGCGCGGCCACCTGGGCATGGACATGGTGGTGGCCAAGCTGCCAACGGCCGGTAAGAAGATCTGCCTGGTTTTGGGGCAGCTTCTGATGCTGTACATCGTGAGCCTCATGTTCAAGGGCAGCTGGGACCAGGCGGTGATCAATGCCGATGTCAGCGCGCCCGTGAGCGGCTTGCCGATGGCCATCGTCTACGCATCCGGGCTGGTGTTCTCCGTCATGGCGGGCCTGATCATCGCCATGGACCTGTACCGCGTGCTTTCCGGCAAGCTGCAGGACCAGGACCTGATCATGGTCCAGGAATCCGAAGAGGCGGTGCAGCTCAAGCAGATTCTCGAGGATGCCGGCAACGGCGCGCCAGGGAGAAGCGCATGACCATCGCCGTGTTCATCGGATCGCTGCTGGGCGTCATGGCGCTGGGCGTGCCCATTGCCTTTGCGCTGCTGGCCAGCGGCGTGGCGCTCATGTGGCATCTGGACATCTTCGACGCGCAGATCCTGGCGCAGAACGTCATAGGCGGGGCGGACAGCTTTCCGCTGCTGGCCGTGCCGTTCTTTATGCTGGCGGGCGAAATCATGAACGTGGGCGGGCTGTCCCGCCGCATCGTCGACCTGGCGCTTGCGCTGGTCGGCCACGTGAAGGGCGGGCTTGGCTACGTCACCATCATGGCGGGCTGCCTGCTGTCGGCCCTGTCAGGATCGGCCGTGGCGGACGCCGCCGCGCTGACTGCGTTGCTGCTGCCAATGATGGTCAGCGCCGGACACAAGAAGCAGACCGCCGGCGGCCTGATTGCGGCTACCGGCGTGATCGGTCCGGTCATTCCGCCCAGCATTGGTCTGGTCATCTTCGGCGTGGCGGCCAACGTGTCCATTTCCAAGCTGTTCATGGCGGCGATTGCGCCCGGTCTCATGATCGGGGGCGCGTTGTGGTTGACGTGGGCGTGGCTGGTCAGGCGCGAGAAGATCGTGCCGCCGCCGCGCAAGTCCCCGCAAGAAATCGCCACCGCGTTCCGCAAGGCGATCTGGGCGCTCATGCTGCCGGTGATCATCCTGGTGGGGTTGCGGATGGGCGTCTTCACGCCGACCGAAGCCGCGGTGGTCGCCGCGACCTACGCGTTGCTGGTGTCGACGCTGGTCTACCGCGAGCTCAAGCTCAACCAGCTCTATGCGGTGTTCGTGTCGGCAGCCAAGACCAGCGCCATCGTCATGTTCCTGATCGCCGCCGCCATGGTCAGCGCATGGTTGATCACCGTGGCCGACCTGCCATCCAAGGTGGTGGACATGCTGCAGCCGTTCATGGGCAACAAGATCCTGCTGATGGCCGCGATCATGGTGCTGGTGATGGTGGTTGGCACCGCCATGGACATGACGCCGACCATCCTGATCCTGACGCCCGTGCTGATGCCGGTGGTGCGCGCCGCGGGCATCGATCCGGTGTATTTCGGCGTGCTGTTCATCATCAACAACTCGATCGGCCTGGTCACGCCGCCGGTGGGCACTGTGCTCAATGTGGTGGCCGGCGTCGGGAAGATGAAGATGGACGACGTGACGCGCGGCGTTCTGCCGTTCATGGCTGCCGAGTTTCTTGTCATGTTCCTGATGGTGGCCTTTCCGGCCCTGGTGATCATTCCCGCGCGCTGGTTTGGCGGGTAGGCGCCCATGCGCCTCCCGCGCGGCGCCCGCGCACCGTAAAGCCTGATTCATTGGAGATTATTCGCAATGTCCGATCTTGCTCAATACCGGCGCCCCTTCTGGGACACCCAGCCGGGCTACCGTTTCGATCCGTATGGGTCCACCCGTTTGCGCTCGCCGAACGAACCGCTGATCGCCGTGCCGCAGACGCTCTCGGAGGTCACGGGGCCGATGTTTGGTGCGGCGTTCGTCAGGCAGGGCGATAACGACCTGACCCGCGTGTCCACCGCTGAGGCCATCGGCGAGCGCATCATCGTTTCCGGCCGGGTGCTGGACGAGAACGGCCGGCCGGTGCCGGACGCGCTGATCGAGATCTGGCAGGCCAATGCCGCGGGCCGTTACCTGCACAAGCGCGATCAGCACGATGCGCCGCTGGATCCCAACTTCAGCGGCGAGGGGCGAACTGTCACGGACGCGCAGGGGCGCTACCAGTTCAAGACGATCCGGCCGGGCGCGTATCCGTGGGGCAACCATTACAACGGGTGGCGTCCCCAGCATATTCACTTTTCGCTGTTTGGCCGGGCCTATGCCACGCGCCTGGTCACCCAAATGTATTTCCCCGGCGATCCGCTGCTGGAGTTCGACCCCATCTTCCAGTGCGTACCCGACGCCAAGGCGCGCAACCGGCTGGTTGCCGCGCTGGACTGGGAGACCACGGTCCCCGAGTACGCGCTGGGCTATCGTTTCGACATCGTCCTGCGCGGCCGCAACGCCACGCCCATGGAGTAACGCATGCTCTATCCCACCAGTTCACAGACTGTCGGTCCCTATCTGCACATCGGGCTGTCCGGGTTGAACCGTGACGATCTGACGGAAGGATGCGCAGACCTGGGTGCGCAGGCCGTCGTCATCGAGGGACGCGTGATCGATGGCGAGGGCAATCCCGTGCCGGACGGCATGGTCGAGATATGGCAGGCCGATGCACGCGGCGTGTATGGGCATCCAGACGATCCCCGGCATACCGAGGGCAGTGCGGGCTTTGGCGGCTTTGGCCGTGTGGCCACGCAGCCGGACGGCGGCTTCCGCTTCACCACCATCAAGCCGGGCCGTGTGCCCGGGCCGGACGGACAGCTGCAGGCGCCGCATCTGGTGGTGTCCGTCTTCATGCGCGGCCTGCTCAAGCATCTGTCGACGCGGATGTATTTTCCGGATGAGGCTGGCGCCAACCAGGCGGACTGGGTTCTGGCCAAGGTGCCCGCCGGCCGGCGCGGCACGCTGGTGGCGCAAGCGGCGGAAGCGGGCGTTCTGCGCTGGAACATCATCCTGCAGGGACCGCAGGAAACCGTGTTCTTCGATATCTGACCCGGCGCGCGACGAGATCCACACGATGAACAACGTTTCCGGGCTGACCGAATCCATCTATTCGGATGAAGCGATCCTGACGATGCTTTCGGGCCCGGCGGCCATCAGCCAGATGCTTGCCGTGGAGGCGGCCCTGGCGCGCGCGCAGGCGCAATGCGGCGTCATTCCCCCTGGCGCCGCGACGGTCATTGACGAGGTCTGCCGGGGCGGCGGAATCAGCGGCATGCTGGACACGGATGCCATCGCGACGGCCGCGGTGGCCGCGGGCAACATTGCGATTCCGTTCGTCAAGCAGTTGACCGCGGCCGTCGCGCGCGTGGATGCAGAAGCCGCCCGCTACGTGCATTGGGGCGCGACCAGCCAGGACGTTCTGGATACCGCGCTCGTCCTGCAGATAGGGCAGGTGGCCGCCAGGCTGGACGCGAGCCTGCAGCGCGCCACGCTGGCGTGCGCGCGGCTGACCGGCGCGCATCGGGACACCATCATGGTGGGACGCACGTGGTTGCAGCATGCGCTGCCCACGACGTTCGGCGCCAAGACGGCCGGCTGGCTCGAGGCCTTGGAACGCAGCCGGCTGCGCGTGCGGCAGGACGCCTCGCAGATCGCACTGCTGCAATTCGGCGGCGCCGTGGGCACGCTGGCCAGTCTGGGGCCTGCGGGGGCCGATGTGGCGCGGGCGGTGGGCGCCGAGCTGGGTCTGGGCGTGCCGGCGATGCCCTGGCACACGCATCGCGACCGGCTTGCCAGCCTGGCCGCGTCGCTGGGTGTGCTGACCGCCACGATGGGCAAGATTGCGCGGGACGTGTCGCTGATGGCGCAATCCGAGATCGGCGAAGTGAGCGAGCCGTCCGGCCAGGGGCGCGGCGGATCGAGCACCATGCCGCACAAGCGCAATCCCGTGGCTTGCGCGGCCATCCTGACCGCCGCGATCCGAGTGCCGCCGCTGGTGTCGACGATGCTGTCGGGCATGATCCAGGAACATGAACGCGCGTTGGGCGGCTGGCAGGCCGAGTGGGATGTGCTGCCCCAGATTGCTGCGCTGACCGGCGGCGCGTTGCGCCATTTGGGCTGCATGCTGGATGGGCTGGAGGTGTATCCAGACCGCATGGCAAAGAATCTGGCGCTGACCGACGGCCTCATCCTGAGCGAGGCCTACATGCTGGCGCTTGGCGCCCGGCTGGGCCGCCTGCCCGCGCATGCGCTGGTGGAGCGCGCGTCGCGCGATGCCGTCGCGAACAAGCGTTCACTCAGGGATGCACTGCGTGAGGCGTTGGAAAGCGATGCCGCGACGCGCGGACTGCTTAGCGGCGATGACCTGGATCGTCTGGGCGATCCGGCGAACTATGTTGGCGAGGCGCCGGCAATCTGCGACAGGGTGCTGGCGGCGTGGAGGGAGGGCGGGGATGGAGCGACGTCGGTGTAAAGTGCCTGCGCCTTGCAGCGCCTCAGAACGCTGAAAGCCGACCCGCGCGAATCGCGCGGTGGTTCAGGACTGCCCGCGCAACCGCGCCAGTTCCGCCGACAGCTCCGCCACCAGCGCTTGCGCGCGCGCCAGCGGGTCCTGTGCGTTGAATGGCGCCTGCGGCTCGGGCGCGGTTTCATGCAGCCGGGGCTGCACGCTTTCATGCCCCATGCTGACGTCCACGTCGAACACCAGTTGTTCGGCGCGATGCCAAGTGGTGAACCATTCCAGCGGCTTGCCGTGCTGGTCCATGCCCTGGCCCTGCAGCATCAATAGCGGCGTGCCGGCCTGCGTGTCCAGCAGGGCGGCAAGCTCGCTGTTCGCCGCGACTGCGCGGATCTGGTTGCGGCCGGCGCCGGGGCGCAGGCCGAATTGACGCGTCAGCACGCCGTGCAGGGACGCGTCGGCAAGGTGTTCGGCGCGCAGGCCCGGCACCGCGTCGGCGGGCAGCCAGGTGCGCACGTAGGCCAGCGGCGCTTCGGCCACGTGGCGCAGGCGTTCCAGCATCAGCAGGCGGGTGGTGCCGAAGAACTCGGCGACCTCGGCGGGCGGCTCGCCCGGGCCCAGCGCCAGCACGCGCGTGCGCAGCGCAACGCCCGACTGGGCGAACTGCTCGTATAGACCGGTGGACCGCTGCACGAGGCGGCGGTGTTCCTGCGGCGCGGCCACGGTGGCGGGGCGGCCGGTCTCGCGTTGAATGAGGCCTTCCGCCGCAAGCGCCGCGAGGGCCTGGCGCACCACGCTGCGGGCCACGCCGAAGCGGTCGCACAGCGCGGCTTCGCTCGGCAGCACGGCGCCCGCCGCGAGCTTGTTCGTGCGGATGTATCCGCGCAACCGCGACGCCACCTGGGCGTGCAGCGGGATGTCTCCCGCGCGGTCAAGATCGGGCAATGCGTCGTGCGTGGCGGGCGCCATGGGAATCAACCTCCGGTTTGTGCCCGCGCAGTTTCCCATACATGCGTCCAGCCCGGGGCCAGATGCGCGGCGCGCTCGGCGGCCAGGATCAGGCTGTCTTCGCGCGCGATGCCCTTGCCGGCGATGTCGAAGGCAGTGCCGTGGTCCACGGACACGCGCACGACGGGCAGGCCAACCGTGATGTTGACGCCGTCGTCGCCGTACACGGACTTGAAGGGCGCGTGGCCCTGGTCGTGGTAACAGGCGATCACGAACTTCCACTTGCCGCGCACCGCCTGCGGGAACAGCGCGTCGGCCGGGATGGGACCGGCGGCCAGGATGCCGGCGGCATTGGCTTCGGCCACCGCCGGCGCCAGGATGTCGGCGTCTTCGCTGCCGAAGATGCCGTTCTCGCCGGCATGCGGGTTCAGGCCCGCGACGGCGACGGGCTCGTCGCCGCGGCCCAGGGCGGTGGCGAACGAACCGGCCAGGCGCAGGACGGCGCGCATGCGTGCAGGGTTCACGTCTTCGATGGCCTGGCGCAGCGAGACGTGCGTCGTGGCATGGAAGATGTAGAGGTCGCCGGCCGACAGCACCAGCGAGAAGGTCTTGACGCCGAACTCATGGGCGAGCAATTCGGTGTGGCCGGGCCACTTGTGGCCTGCGGCGTGCATCGCGGCCTTGTTCAGCGGGGCGGTGACGATGCCGTCGATCTCGCCGGCGCGCGCCAGGGCGCAGGCCGTGGTGACAAAGCGCACGGAGCCGTCGCCAGCGTCCGCGCTGATCTCGCCCAGCTTCACGTGCGCGAGCGACGGGCCGGCTTGCAGCACTTCGATCGTGCCCGGCGTGTTGGTGGCGTCGGCCGCGCGGTCCAGCTTGCGCACGATGGCGGGGTCACCGCCCAGGCCGCGCACCGCATTGGCCATGACGTCCACGTCGCCGACCACGAAGAGGCGCGCCTTCTGGCGCAGTTCGTCGTGGCCCATGAGCATCTTGGCCGTGATTTCCGGCCCGATGCCCGCTACGTCGCCCAAGGTCACAGCCAAGAGGGGCAGCTTTGCGGGAGGGGTTTGTGTCATCGCTTGAATCTCCTGTCGCGGATCGCGCGCACGGCGCGAACCAGTACGTCTTCGGTGCCAAAGCCGCCGGCCTTGGTCACCACGGGCAGGCCAGCGGCCGTGCCTCCGGTCAGCGTGCCCAAAGGCACGCCGCCCATTACTTCGTCCACCAGCGCGATGCCGTTGGCCTGCAAGGCCACCAGCACGCTGCGCGCGCCGTCGCCGCCCGTGGCGACGACACCCGCCGCGCGCGAGGCGGCAATCAATTGCGCGGCAAGGCTGCCGAGCCGGTCGGCGACCGTATCGGAGTCCAGGCCGGCGCGTTGGCCTTCGGGGGCCAGCAGCAGAATGGTGCCGGCTTCCAGTGGGGCCTGCGCGTGCGACTGCAGGAGCGGCTGGCTCCAGGCCTGCCACTGCGCGTCGTCGGCCAGTTGCTCGAGCGACGGGCTCCAGGTGTCGGCGCCCGCGGCCTGCAGCGCGGCGGCCTGGCCGCGCGCGGCGCTGTGCTGCGACGTCACCACGACCACCACGGGCGCGGTCTGGTCGGCGCCGGCCCACACGCGGGCCAGCGGCACGGCCAGGCCGCCCGCGCCCACGGGCAGGGCGCGTTCACCCAGCAGACCGACGGCGCGCGCCAGCCGTTCCAGGTCGGCATCGGTGGCCGCGTCCACCACCACGTCGCCGCCCGCCTGCGCGATGCGCGCGGCAAGCGTTTCGGGCGTGTCTTCAGCCAGCGGCGCCACGTGGGCGCAGCCGAGCAGGGTGGGAATATGGCTTTCGGTTACGGGGGTGACCGGATCGGTCGCCGCCGAGGTCTCGGTGACCGGCTTGCCGTTCACATACAAAATGCCTTGCTCGACGGTGCGGCCCGTCGCCGGAAAGGCAGGGCAGACCACGGCGATCGCGTCATCACGCCAGGCGCCGCGCGCCGCGTCGATCTCGGCCTTGAAGGCGCCGCGCAGCGTCGAATCCACCTTCTTGTACAGGCGCGTCACGCCGGCGTCGCGCAACTGGCGCACGTTGCCGCGGATGACCTCGGCCGCATCGGCCGCGCTGAGCGCCCGGCTGTTGGTCGTGACGGCCAGCACCTCGACGCCGTCGTGGGCGGGCCCGGACAGGGCCTCGTCCGCGCCGCCGATCGACAGGTGCGTGCACCAGCCGGCGCGCACGAATTGCACGGCGGTGTCGCCGGAACCGGTCAGATCGTCGGCGACGATGGCGATGGTGGGTTTCACAAGGCCTCTCCGCGGGCTTCGGTCAGGGGCGGTGCGACGGTGGCGTCGGGGTCCTCGGACTTCAGTTCACCGGCGCGCTTGAGGAACCAGGATGCCAGCACCGGAGCCAGAATGGAACTGATCAGCACGCACGCGGCGACTTGCGCGGTGGCGGTCGAGACGTATTGCTGGAAGTTGGGGTCGGCCGCAGCCACCACGGCGGGCGTGGCGATGGCGTTGCCGGCGGTGGTGCCGGCTGCGAAGCCCAGGCCGCTCTTGCCGCCGCGGCGCAGGATCATGCGGTAGCCCAGGTAGACCAGGCCGCCCGTGATCGGGCTGATGATGAGGCCCAGGATCAGGCCGCTGATGCCGCCGCCGACCACGGCGCCCAGGTCGATGCCGGTGCCCAGCGCAAAGGCGAAGAACGGGATGACGATGTTCGGCACGGGCTTGAGCACGTCGCGCCACTTGGGGTCCAGGTTGCCCACGACCACGCCCAGCAGGAACGGCACCAGCGCCGCCACCAGGGCGATCATCGGGATGTCGGCCAGACCCGACGCGCCCAGGAACAGCAGGCTGAAGAAGGGGCCGTCGTTGACCGCGCTGGCCACGTAGGCGCCGCGGTCACGCGCATCGCCGTATTGACCGGTGTAGGCCAGCCACAGGCCGCCGTTGCTGTTGTCGAACGCGGCAAGCATTGCCAGGATCGACACGCCCCACAGGCCGTCCAGGCCGACGTAGCTGCCCAGGATGATGATGAGCGTGGCGGGCACGATCGTCTTCATCAGCAGGATGGTGCCGGCCGTGGCCAGGATCGGGCCGCCGGTGCGGGCGTTGACGTGCGTGCCGGTCGCGAAGATCAGCAGCGCGATCAGCGGCAGCGCGCTGTTCTTGAAAAGGGCCGTGGTGAAGCCGCCGATGGCGAGCGCATCGGGGGCGAAGGTGCCGATCAGGGAACCCAGGATCAGCGGCACCAGCATCAATCCACCAGGGATTTTCTGCATCGTGCCAAAAAAGGGCGAGCGGGTAGTTGCGGTCGACACTATCGAGGTCTCCAGGACGATTTTTCTGGGTTGCAGACGTTCATGCGCGCGTCTGTCGGACGGGTGAAAAAATCGTAGTGTACACCTGTACGTACAGCATGTACGTACAGGTTGACCCCAATTCCCGTCCCGGATATGGGGACGGTTGTGCCGTCAGAAGCGGTAGGCGCCGCTCAACATGACCGTGCGGCGCGCGCCGTAGAAGCAGTCGCCACGATCCAGGCAGACCACTTCGTACGTGCGGTCCGCGATGTTGTTGACGTTGAGCGCATAACGCCACGGGCCGTTGGTATAGCTGACCATCGCATCGAACAGCGTCACGGACGGCGTCTCCGGCGCGCCGCCGTCGCGGAACTTCGACAGGAAGCGCGCGCCGGCGCCGACCGCGAAGCCAGGCTGGCCCGCCACCGCGAAGCGGTACTTGCTCCACAGCGACACCATGTGCTTGGGCATGCCTTCAAGCTGCGGATCGATGTCGGTGTAGATGTAGTTGGCGATCACGTCCACGTTCTGGGTGACGCGGCCGCGCGCTTCCAGTTCGACACCGCGCGTGCGCGTCTTGCCCGCCTGGATCTGATTGTTGGGATTGTCCGGATCGTTGGTCTGCCGGTTGCTTTCGCGCAGATCGTACGCCGCCGCCGTGAATTCCAGGTCGGCGCCCGGCGGCATGTATTTCAGGCCCAGTTCCCACTGCTTGCCGCGCATGGGCTTCCAGCGCTGGTCGTAGAAGTCCGCGCCCGCGATGGGGGTGAAGGACTCGCTGTAGCTCACGTACGGCGACCAGCCGTTGTCGGCCGCGTACATCAGGCCGAAGCGCTTGGTGGTGGCCTGATCGGTTTCCTTGTCCTGGCCCTCGGCCGTGCTTTCGACGCGATCGCGGCGGATGCCGGCCAGCAGGATCCAGTTCTTGTCGAACGTGATCTGGTCCTGCGCATAGAAGCCCAGTTGCTGCTGGCGTTGCTTGGGCGAGTCGCTGAGCGTGTAGTCCGGCGCGTTGCCGTACACCGGGTGGTACAGGTTCAGCGGCGATCCCAGCCCGCTGTCCGATTGGCTGGTTTCGCGGTAACGCGTGTAGTCCATGCCGACGATGACGGTGTGCTGCGTGCGGCCCCAGTTCAGCTTGCCTTCCAGGTTCTGGTCGGCCAGCAGCGTGCGCATGCGGGGCTTGTTGATGTAGTAATAGCGGTCGACCGTGGTCTGCTCGGGATCGATGTACGAATTGCCGCGGCGGTCGCCGTACACGTTCGGGTACAGCGATTTGTAGTCCACGCTGCTGACAGTATTGCGGAAGCTCTGACGGACTTTCCAGGTGTCGTTGAACTTGTGCTCGAACAGCCAGCCCACGTTGAATTGCTCGGTGTCGTAGGTGTCAAAGCCCGGTTCGCTGGCAAAACGGCGCGTCGGGATGCGGCCGTTGGGATTGTGATCCACGGTGCCGCTCCACGGCAGGAACGATTGCGTCGTGCCCGACCGGTCCTTTTGCCATGAGGCCTGCAGCGTCAGCGACGTGGCCGCGCTGGGCTGCCACGTGAGCGACGGCGCGAGGAACATCCGGTCGTCCTGCGCGTACTGCACTTGCGTGTCGCTGTCGCGGCCCAGCGCCACCACGCGATACAGCCACTGGCCGTCCTCGGTCAGCGGGCCGGTGATGTCGGCCTGAATCTCGCGGCGGTTGAAGTTGCCCAGCTGTACGCCGATTTCGCCTTGCTGCTCGGCCTGCGGGCGCTTACTGACCAGGTTGACGATGCCGCCCGTGCTGCCCTGTCCGTACAGCATCGACGACGGACCGCGCAGCACCTCGACGCGTTCCAGGCCATAGACCTCGGTGCGCGGGTTGTTGAAGCTGAAGAACTGGCGCAGCCCGTCCAGGTATTGCACGGGCTCCACGCCGCGCACGCGCACGTAGTCGCCGCGGTTGTCCACGCCGTAAGCGTTGGGCCGCACGCCCGCTGCGTAGTTCATCGTGTCCTGTACGTTCTGCGAACCCTGGTCGACGATCTGCTCGCGCGGGATCACGGTGATGGCCTGGGGTGTTTCGGACAACGGCGTGTCGGTCTTGGTGCCGGTGGCGCTGCGCCGGGCGATGTAGCCGTCGACGGGGCCGGTCGCGGTTTCGCCGGTGCCCAGCACCTGCACGGCCGGCAGGGTGGCGGGCTGTTCGGGCTGCGCGTGCGCGGCGCCCGCGCCCAGGCAGGCGGCCAGCGCGGCGGCGGCGGGAACACGGGTGTGCAGCCGCGCGCGCAAGGCGGCCTGGGTGTGATGGTGCTTCAAGAGGATCTCCCCACTGGCGTCGGTTTGGTACGGCCAGTTACGTATAGAAATGACAACGATAATAATTATCAATTGTGGCGATATGGCCAGCCAATAGCGCGCATCGGGGGAAGATGTAAAAAAGCCCTGCGGCGCGTCAAGGCGGCAGGGCTTTGCACAGGAATCTCCTGTGAATTCATCGAGTTGAAGCGGCGCGTGATGGTGGACGCTCCCGCGGCCGCTGTTGGCGGCGCGCGACAGTGTTGCACGCGCAAAAACGGGGTGCGGTCGGCGGGGCGGGGATCAGTCCTCGCGGGTCGCCTGATTGGCGATGTCGGGAGGGTTCACGGCGCGCGTGGCGGCGGGCGCCTGCCCGTCGGGACGCAGCTCGCGCCGCAGGATCTTGCCGACGTTGGTGCGCGGCAGGTCGTCGCGGAACTCGATGTGGCGCGGCACCTTGTAGCCGGTAAGCTGGCTGCGGCAATGCGCGATCAGCGTTTCGGCATCCAGCGCGGGGTCCTTGCGGATCACGAACAGCTTGACCGCCTCGCCGGAGCGCTCGTCCGGCACGCCCACGGCCGCGACTTCGCGCACGCCGGGGTGCAGGGCGGCCACGTCCTCGACTTCGTTCGGGTACACGTTGAAGCCCGACACCAGGATCATGTCTTTCTTGCGATCGACCAGATACACGTAGCCGGTCTCGTCGACATAACCCACGTCGCCCGTGCGCAGGAAGCCGTCCGGGTACATCACAAGCGCCGTCTCGTCCGGCCGGTTCCAGTAGCCACGCGTGACTTGCGGACCGCGCACGCAGATCTCGCCGTTTTCGCCGATGCCCAGTTCGCGGCCCGCGTCGTCGCGGATCGACAGGTCGGTGGACGGTACGGGCAAACCGATGGACCCGTTGAAGATCTTGGTGTCCAGGGGATTGATGGTGACGGCGGGCGACGTTTCGGTCAGCCCGTAGGCTTGGGCGATAGACACGCCCGTCGCCGCGCGCCAGCGGTCCGCCACCGACCGCTGCACCGCCATGCCGCCGCCCATGGTGAGCCGCAGGCGCGAAAAATCCAGGTGGGCAAAATCCGGGTGGTTGAGCAGCGCGTTAAAGAGCGTGTTGACGCCGGTAAAGGCCGAGATCGGCACCTTGCCCATTTCCTTGATCAGCCCCGGGATGTCGCGCGGATTGACGATCAGAAGGTTGCTTGCGCCCAGCTTCATGAACGTCAGGCAGTTCGCCGTCAGCGCGAAGATGTGATACAGCGGCAGGGCCGTGACGATGCATTCCTCGCCGTCCTTGACCAGGGGTCTGACCCACGCGTAGGCCTGGCTCACGTTGGCGACCATGTTGCCATGCGACAGCATGGCGGCCTTGGCCACGCCGGTCGTGCCGCCCGTGTACTGCAGGAATGCCAGGTCGGCGGGCGAAAGCTGCATGTTGGTGAACGGCAAGTCGCGCGCCGCACGCAGGGCATCGCCCAGCTTGTGCGAGCCGGGCAGCGACCATGCGGGCACCATGCGCTTGACGCGCCGGACCGCGAAGTCCACCAGGCGCCCCTTGATCGGCCCCAGCATTTCCCCGATGGAGGTGACCAGCACGTGCTCGACCTGCGTGCCGGGCAAGGCCTTTTGCAACGTGGCCGCGAAGTTGTCCGCGACCACGATGGCGCGCGCGCCGGCGTCGGCCAGTTGGTGTTCGAGTTCGCGCGCGGTGTATAGCGGATTGCAGTTGACCACGATGCAGCCGGCGCGCAGGGCGCCGAAAAGGCAGACGGGATACTGCAGCAGGTTGGGCATCATCAGGGCGATGCGGTCGCCGCGGGAGAGGCCGTTGGCGTGCAGCCATGCCGCGAAGCGGCGCGTCAGCGCGTCCAGTTCGGCATACGTGATCGATTTGCCCATGCTGATGTAGGCCGTCTTGTCGGGAAAGCGCCGGAAGCTTTCCTCGATGATCGTCACCAGCGTTGTCTCGCCGTCAGTGTCGATCTCGGCGGGCACACCGTAGGGATAGCTCTTGTGCCAGATTCGTTCCATGTCTTGCGGTTCCGTTGGGGCGCAAGGCCCTAGTTGCCCAACAGGGCTTTCTTCAGGGAAGCCTGCGCGGGACTGTCGCCCAGCCAGACGCGCAGCAGCGCGCGGGCGAAGGCGGGATCGTCGATGCGGCCGCGCGGCTTGCCGTTGCTGGCGATCGCAACGCCGCGGGCGTCGAAGTCCAGGTCGATGACATCGCCTTCGCGCGCGGCGCCGATGTCGGCCATCAGCCGCGACAGGCGCTGGGCGGGTTCCTTCAAGGTGGCGAGCACCTGCGAGGGCGTATTGTCGCGCAAACCGTCCTGCAGCGCCCCGTCCAGGCTCTTGCTGTCCACGTCGCGCAGCATTTGCAGACGGATTCGGCGTGGTTCGGTGCTGCCGATGATCGCGGCAGCGTCGTGGGTCTTCGTGGTGACGTACAGCGCCGCCACGTAAACTTTCACGACGAAGCGGGTGCGCAGGCCGGCGCCGTTCAGCGTCAGCGAGTGGCCGCCTTCGGCAAGCTGTTCGGGCACGCGCACGCCGGCGACGTCGACGTCAGCGTGGGCCGGCGCGCCCGCCAGGCTGGCGGCAAGAATCAGACTCAGGGCGGCGGCGCGCCCTCCGGGGTTGAAACGCATTTGTCACCTCCAGTGTTCTTCTGTTTGTAGAACTTCTTGTCTGCGATGTAGATCGTGCGTTCCACGACGGCGTACACGACGTCGTCCTTGTCCTTCAGTTCGACCGTGTAGGTGCGGGTCGTTTCGTGATGCGAGGCAAGCAGGCGCCGGATTTCCGCAATCTCGCCAGGGGGTAGGCGGAAGTCGACGTAGAGCGTGGTGTAGGCCGGTTTGCGGAAACGGATGGATGCCGCCTTGTCCCACACGACGTGATCGGGGCCCAGCGCCGACATCAGCATGGTCGGATGCGCGCCGTCCGTCACGGCGAACAGCGAGCCGCCGTACATCGATCCCACGATATTGCGCGTGCGGCGCAGCAGCGGCAGCTTGATGCGGATGTGCTGGAAATCCGGCGACACGTGCAACACGCGGCCGCCGGTGGCGCGAAAGGCCGGATGCAGGTTGAAGCCCACCCGCATCAGGCGCGCGCGCCACTCGGGCGACAGGTTCTTGAACCAGTAGGGCTTCACGCTGTCCGCCGCCTGCTTACATGGCCTCGAACAGGCCGGCCGCGCCCATGCCGGTGCCGATGCACATCGTGACCAGCCCGTACTTGCCGCCGGTGCGGCGCAGTCCGTGCGTGATGGTGGCGGTGCGGATGGCGCCCGTCGCGCCCAGCGGATGGCCCAACGCAATGGCGCCGCCCAGCGGGTTGATCTTGGCCGGGTCCAGGTTCAGCTCGCGGATGACGGCCAGCGACTGCGCCGCGAACGCTTCGTTGAGCTCGATCCAGTCCAGCGCGTCCTGCTTGATGCCGGCGCGGTCCAGTACCTTCGGAATCGCGGCGACCGGGCCGATGCCCATGACCTCGGGCGGCACGCCGGCCACGGCAAAACCCGCAAAGCGGGCGAGCGGGCTGAGGTTGAATTCGCGCAGGATGCGGTCGGATACCAGAATCACTGCAGCAGCACCATCGGACATCTGCGAACTGTTGCCGGCCGTGACGCTGCCGCGCGTCGAAAACACAGGCTTTAAACGGGCCAGCGCTTCCAGGCTGCTGTCGGGACGCGGGCCTTCGTCGGCCTCGACGAGACGGCGCGCCACGCGCACCGCACCGCTGGCGCCGTCCGGCAGATGCGTGACCACTTCATAAGGCGTGGTCTCGGCGCGGAAGTGGCCGGCAGCGATGGCCGCGCAGGCCTTCTGGTGCGAGGCCAGCGCAAAGGCGTCCTGGTCTTCGCGCGACACCTTCCAGCGCTCGGCGACCTTTTCGCCGGTCAGGCCCATGCCGAAGGCCATGCCGATGTTCTCGTCGTGCGCGAAGATCTCCGGGTTCATGGACACCTTGTTGCCCATGATCTGCGGCATGGCGCTCATGGATTCGGTGCCCGCGCCGATCATGATGTCGGCCTCGCCCATGCGGATGCGGGCGGCGGCGTCCGCTACGGCCTGCAGCCCGGACGCGCAGAAGCGATTCACGGTAACGCCCGCCACGCTTTGCGGCAGGCCGGCCAGCAGCAGGCCGATGCGGGCCACGTTCATGCCCTGCTCGGCCTCGGGCATGGCGCAGCCGGCGATCACGTCCTCGATGCGCGCCGCGTCCAAACCCGGCACCTGCGCCAGCGCACCATTCAGCGCGGCGGCCAGCATATCGTCAGGGCGGGTGGTGATGTAGGCGCCGTTGCGCTTGCCCACCGGCAAGCGCGTCGCGGCGACGATGTAGGCGTCTTGGATTTGCGTGCTCATATCCATTTCCTCAACTAACAATAGCGAGACATATCAATCGGACCCCCCGCACAAAACGGTCTCCCACAAGCGGGGCCGCGCGGATCTGGCTCCGCCAGTCCGCCACCGGCGCCCCTGGGGGAAGCGCCGCAGGCGCAAGGGGGGGGCTGATCAATTCCGTAGTGGTTTGCCGGTTTCAAGGGTGTGGCGGATGCGGGCCTGGGTTTCCGGCGTGCGCAGCAGCGCCACGAATTCCTTGCGCTCCACTGCCAGCAGCCATTCCTCGTCGACCTTCGTGCCGGTCTCGACCTCGCCGCCGCACAGCGCAACCGCCGCGCTGCGTGCCACCCGGTAATCGTGCGCGCTGATCATGCCGCCCTCGCGCATGTTGACCAGCACCATCTCGAAGTTGGCGATGCCATTGCGGCCGGCGACCGGCACGTTCTGCAACCGCGCGGGCGGGGTGTAGCCGGCCTGCGCGGCGGCGCGCGCCTGGCCGATCGCCACAAACAGCAGCTCGCCTGGATGGAACAGCACGATGTCGTGTTCGCGCGCAAAGCCGGCCTCGATGGCTTCCAGCCCGCTCTTGGCGACCTGGGCCATGGCAATGGTCTGGAAGACCGGTTGCAGGTAGGGGAAGACTTCGCCCGGCGTGGCCGTCTTGGCCGCCAGTGCGGCGGCCCGCGCGGCGAATTCCTTGCTGCCGCCGCCGGCCGGGATCAGGCCCACGCCGGCCTCGACCAGGCCGATGTAGCTTTCCAGCGCCAGCACGCGGTGCGAGGCGTGCATCAGGAATTCGCAGCCGCCGCCCAGCGCCATGCCCTGCACCGCGGCCACCGTCGGAACCTGCGCGTACTTGAACGACTGCGAGGCGCGCTGGAATTTCTCGACCGTGGCTTCCAGCATGTCCCATTCGCCGGCCGCGCAGGCTTCGACCACCTGTTGCAGGTTGGCGCCCACGGCAAACGGCGCGTCATGCCAGATCACCAAGCCGTCGAACTCGCGTTCGGCCTTGGCCACCGCCTGCAGCACGCCTTCCAGCACTTCGGCGCCCAGCGTGTGGTTGCGCGACGTGACGGACAGGATGGCGATGCCCGCGTCGACCTGCGGCAGGTTCCACAGGCGCACGCCTTCGTTTTCCCAGACGGTGACGCCCCGGTCGTCGGGAGCCTCGCCCACGACGCGTTCCGGGAACAGCTGGCGTGCGTATACCGGCAGCGTCGAGCGCGGATGCAGCTTGCCGGTGCGCGCCGAATACGAACCCTCGGGCGCGTGCACGCCCTGGCGGCCGGGCTCCAGCGCCCAGGCAGGCAGGCGCGTGTTGCTCATGGCGCGGCCGGCGGCGATGTCTTCGGCCACGGCGGCGGCAATCGCCTGCCAGCCGGCAGCCTGCCAGGTTTCAAACGGGCCTTGCGACCAGCCAAAGCCCCAGCGCATGGCCAGGTCCAGGTCGCGTGCGTTGTCGGCCACGTGTTCAAGCTGTACGGCGCTGTAGTGGAAGATGTCGCGGAACAGGCTCCACAGGAATTGCGCCTGCGGATGATCGCTGGCGCGCAGCGCGGCAAAGCGCTTGGCCGGATCACGTTCCTTGAGCAGCGCCGCAACCTCGTCGGCCAGCTTGCCCGTGCCGGGCGCGTAATCCTGCTTTTTCAGATCCAGCACCTGGATCTCGCGGCCCTGCTTGCGGTAGACGCCGGCGCCGCTCTTCTGCCCGAGCGCGCCCTTGGAGATCAGCGCCGACAGCCATTCCGGCAGCGCGAAATACTGATGCCACGGATCGTCGGGCAGGTTCTTTTCCATCGTGCCCACGACGTGGGCCAGCGTGTCCAGCCCCACCACGTCGGCGGTGCGGTACGTGGCGCTCTTGGGGCGGCCGATCTTGGGGCCGGTCAGCGCGTCGACTTCGTCGAAGGCCAGACCCAGGCGCGCGGTGTGGTGCATGGCGGCCAGAATCGAGAACACGCCGATGCGGTTAGCCACGAAGTTCGGGGTATCCAGGGCACGGATCACGCCCTTGCCCAGGGCAGACGTCAGCCAGGTTTCCAGCTGGTCCAGCACGGCCGGCTGCGTGTGCGACGTGGCGATGATTTCCACCAGGCGCATGTAGCGCGGCGGATTGAAGAAATGGATGCCGCAGAAGCGGTCACGCAACCCGGCGGGCAACGCATTGGCCAGCGCGTCGATGGACAGGCCGGACGTGTTGGAGGCGACGATGGCGCCGGGCGCCACATGCGCGGCAATACGCTCGTACAACGCCGTCTTCCAGTCCATGCGCTCGGCGATGGCTTCGATGATGAGGTCGCAGCCTTGCAGGCGCTCCAGGTCGTCATCGTAGTTGGCGGGTGTGATCAGGGCGAGGCGCGATGCGCCGGCCAGCGGCGCGGGTTCCAGCTTCTTGAGACCGGCCAGCGCTTTCTTGACGATGCCGTTGCGGTCGCCTTCGCGGGCGGCCAGGTCGAATAGCGTGACCGGCACGCCGGCATTGGCCAGGTGGGCGGCGATCTGCGCGCCCATGACGCCGGCACCCAGCACGGCGACGTGTTTGACGACGAACTTGCTCAAGGGAGTCTCCTGAAAAAGCGGGCGGACGGCGCGCGGCCGTCCGCCCGTTCACGGCTAGAAGCGGGACGAGAGCTGCAGGCCGAAGATGTGGCCGCTGCTGTCGTAGGTGCCCGCAACGCGGCCCTTCGTGGCCTGGCTGCCGGACGTGGTGTCGATGTCCGTCTTGCGCAGGTACAGGTAGGTGTAGCCGACGTCGATCGTGGTGGACTTGGTGGCGGCCCACTGCACGCCGGTCGAGAACCAGTAGCGGTCGTTGTCGGGCAGGGATGTGGGACGGTCGGCGGCATCGTGCACCGGCGACTGATCGAAGGCCAGGCCGAACTTCCACTTCCAGTCCGGGGCGAACTTGTAGTTGGTGCCCACGGCAACGCGCCAGGTATCGCGGAAGTTGAGCGGCAACACGTCATCCCGCGCGCCCGGACCCGAGTTCTTGATCTTCAGTTGGGGAATGCTGCTCCAGCCCGTCCACGACACGTCGCCCAGCAGTTCCCACCTTTCGTTGAGCTGATGCGTGGCGCTCAGGATCAGCGTGTCGGGCAGGTCGACGTTGGCCTTGGCGTCAAACGACACGGACTGGCCGGTCGGGCCGATGTTGTCGATGTCGGTGTCGCCCTTGGCCGAGTGCTTGATCTTCGAGCGATAAGACAGGCCGATGCGGGTGTCTTCGGTGGGTTGCAGCATGAAGCCGACGTTCCAGCCCCAGGCATCGCCCTTCAGGTTCAGGTCCGCGTCGCCATTCGTGGCCAGCGGCAGGCCGGCGATGGGCACCACGGTCTTTTTCTTGTAGTTCGCGTCGATGTGCTGCCAGTTCAAGCCAAAGCCCATCGAGAACTTCTCGTTGACCTTGTAGGCGATGGACGGGTTGACGTTGATGGTCTTGATGTCGAACTTGTTCGAGTGGTATTGGCCGACCCAGCCGTCGTCGTATTCGGTCATCAGGCCGAAGGGGGCGCCGATGCCCAGGCCGATGTACCACTGCTCGTTCAGTTGCCAGGAGGCATAGATGTTGGGCACGACGCCCAGGTGGCCCGCGTCCCCGCCATTGCCGCCGGTGGGAACCGAACCGTTCAAGCCTGATCCGGGGATGCCGGGCACGCTGGGGTTGCGGCTATTGCCGTTGTCCGAAAACTTGAACGACGGTTTGATCAGGTTTACCCCACCGGAGAAATTGAGCCCAGGCAGATAGGTCAAGCCTGCCGGATTGAAATACATGATGCTGGCATTCTCCGGGTTTGCCGCCGAGCCGGCATACGCGTTGCCCAGGCCGCTAGCGTTCTGCTCCAAGAGCTGAAAGCCGGCAGCGTAGGACGTTGCGGATGCGCCCAGGCCGACCAGGATGGCCGACAGGGTGCTCAGGGACAATGAACGTCTGCGCATGGTACTGACTCCTCGAGTTGAATGTGTGTCTCTCTCTACCACTGCCGGCCTGGAGTGCCGGTCTATTCGGCGCGAGCCGCCGTACTGCGGTGCTGCTGGGTGCTGCCGTCTTCGTAATGCAATGGGCCGCCCGTGAAAGGCGCGAAGCCCGTTCCAAAAATCACGCCGGCGTCGGCCAGGTCGGCGTCGGCCACGATGCCGCCTGCCACGCGTTGCCGCGTGGCGTCGATGAGCGGCTGAATCAGTTTCTGTGCCAGGCCGGCAGGTGCGGCGGCGGGATCGCGCCGCTTGACCGGCTTGCCGTCGCGCCAGGTGTAAAAGCCCTTGCCGCTCTTCTTGCCCAGTTCGTTGCGCGCCAGGCGATCGGCCAGGCAGCGCGGCGGTTCCGCGCCGCCGGCCAACTGCGCGCCAGCATCGCGCGCGATGTCCAGGCCCACGGTGTCCGCCAGTTCCAGCGGCCCCATCGGCATGCCGAAGGCCACCATGGCGGCGTCCACGGTTTCCGGTGCGACGCCGTCGTCCACGCTGCGCATGGCCTGCAGCATGTAGGGGGCCAGCACCGCATTGACGAGAAATCCGGGCGCGCTCTTGACCGGCAGCGCCAGCTTGTCGATCTGGCCCACGAAGGCGCAGGCGCGGGCCGCGATGGCGGGATCGTCGCCGTCCACGTGCACGACTTCCACCAGCGGCATCTTGGCCACGGGGTTGAAAAAGTGAATGCCCACCAGACGTTCCGGACGGGCCAGGGCCTCGCGGAGCGTTTCCAGCGACAGGCTGGACGTGTTGGTGGCCAGCAGCGCGTCGGGCTTCATGCGCGGCTCCAGCGACTGGTACAGCGCGCGCTTGGCCTCGGGCTGCTCGCTGATGGCCTCGATGACGACGTCCGCCAGCGGTAAACCCAAACCCGCCGGATCCGGAACCAGCCGGTCGAACGCGGCGCGTGCCAGGCGCGGATCTTTCAGGCGGCGCGCGTAGAGCTCGGCGGCGCGCTTGATGGCTGGCGCGATGCGGGACATCTCCTGGTCCTGCAACGTGACCGTCATGCCCTTGAGCGCGCACCAGGCCGCGATGTCGCCGCCCATCACGCCTGCGCCCACCACATGCACATGGCGCGCTGGCGCGACGCCCGGCTGCTTGCCATTGGCCTTCAGTCGCTCTTGCAGTCGGAACACGCGCAGCAGGTTGCGCGCCGTGCCGGACGAAATGATGCGGTCGATCAGGTCGGGCGCCTTCAGCGCATTGCCGCCATGCTTTTCCCAGATCTCCACAATGGCGGGCGCGGCCGGGTAGTGGCCGAGCGGATCCTTGGCAGCGATTTGCTTGCGGGCGCGGTTGGCGACGATGGCCTTGAACGGCCAGCGGTTCAGCAGTCCGCCCAGGCCGCGCGCACGCCGCGCGGGTTTGCGCGACAGCACGGTCTGGCGCGCCGCGGCGAGCAGCAGCCGCGGAGGCACGCGCGCGTCGACCAGCCCCAGCGAGGCCGCGCGGCGCGCATCGGCGCCGCGGCCGGTCAGCATCATGTCCAGCGCGGCGGGCGCGCCGATTACCTGCGGCAGGCGCAGCATGCCGCCCCAGCCGGGAAAGATGCCCAGCATGACTTCGGGCAACGCCAGCGAGGCGCCGGGCTGATCGGCCACCAGTCGGTAGCGGCAGGCCAGCGCCAATTCAAGACCGCCACCCAGGCAATGGCCCTGGATCAGCGCCAGCGTCGGATAGCGCACGCCGGCCAGGCGGTTCATGAGGTTCCAGCCGCGCGACACCAGCCCGCGCGCCTGCTCGGGCGTGTCCAGCGTGGCGAATTCGTTGACGTCCGCGCCCACGATGAAGCCCGTGGCCTTGCCCGATTGGATGATGAGGCCCGTGGGCGGCTCGGCGTCCAGCGCGTCCAGCACCACGGAGAGTTCGGCCAGGGTGTCGGCCGACAGCGCATTGACCGCGCTGCCCGCCCGGTCGAAGGTCAGCCAGGCGATGCCGTCGGGGTCGCGGTCCAGGCGCCAGTGGGAAAGCGTATCCAGTGTCGTCATGGGCGGTCCTCGTCCAGGGTTTCGACCAGCATCGCGCCGCCTTGGCCGCCGCCGATGCAGATGGCCGCCATGCCGCGCCGGGCGCCGCGGCGCTTGAGCGCGTGCAGCAGATGCAGCACGATGCGGGCGCCCGATGCGCCCACCGGATGGCCGATGGCGATGGCGCCGCCGTCGACGTTGAGCCGCTCGGCATCCAGTTCGCCCCAGGCGGGCGTGCCGAAATTCTGCTGGCAATAGGCCTCGTCGCGCCACGCGGCCAGGCAGCCTAGCACCTGCGCCGCGAAAGCCTCGTTGATCTCCCACAAGTCCAGGTCATTCAAGCCCAGGCCGTGGCGTTGCAGGATCGGCGTGGCGGCATGCACGGGGCCCAGCCCCATGATCGCGGGATCCAGTCCGGCCCATTGCGTATCGACGATGCGGCCCAGCGGGCGCAGGTTCCATTTTTGAACGGCCTCTTCCGAGGCCAGCACCAGCATCGCTGCGCCGTCGGTCACCTGCGAGCTGTTGCCCGCGGTGATGTTGCCCCACGGTTTGTCGAACACGGGCTTGAGCTTGGCCAGCTTGTCCGGCGTGGAGTCATCGCGCACGCCGTCGTCGTGCGGGTGCAGCTTGCCCTGCGTGTCGATGAGCGGCGTGATCTCGGGCATGCCCGCCGCGCGTGCAGCGAGTGCGCGCTGGTGGCTGCGCGCCGCGTACGCGTCCATCGCGGCGCGGTCGATGTGAAAGAGCGTGGCGACGTTTTCGGCGGTCTGACCCATCGACAGGCCCACGACCGGGTCGGTCAGGCCCTTGAGCAATCCGATGACCGGCGCCAGGTGCTTCGGCCTGAAGCCGCCCAGCGCCTTGAGTTTCGCGCCCAGGCCGCGCGCGGCGTACCAGCGCGACAGCCAGCGCACCATGCCGTCCGAAAACAGCACCGGCGCGCGGGACAGCGCATCGGTGCCGCCGGCCAGCACCAGATGCGAACGGCCGTTCTGGATGTTGGCAATGGCGGAGTCCAGCGCCTGCATGCCCGATGCGCAGTTGCGCATGACGGTCCAGCCGGGCACCCGATCGCCGCAGGCCAGCCGCAGCGCAATCACACGGCCGATGTTGACTTCGTCGGGCGACGGCGCGGCGCAGCCGACGATGACCTCGTCCAGGTCCGTGGGCGCGTAGGGTTGGCGCAGCAGCAGGGCGCGGCCGGCCTGTACCGCCAGATCCCCGGCGGAGAAGGGCCCTGGACCCGTGCGGGCCTTCAGGAAAGGTGTGCGTGAACCGTCGACGACGTAAACCGGTTTGAATGCCATCCGCTTCCTCCCTCAGGCGACCTTGCGTTCTGCCGTGGGCCGGTCTGCGTCGGCGGCGCCGAGGTCAAAGGGGAAATCATCCACTTTGACCACGGTGTCGCGCAAGCGGTTGCGGCGCTTGACGACCGCATACTCTTCGGCGGTGATCGCGCCGATGGTGACTGCCGCATCGGCGATGTCGCGTACGTTGGCTTGCGGATTGCCGTCCAGCACGCCGCGTTTTTCGATCTCGCGGATCTTGGCTTCGATGGGCTCGGCTTCCAGCGTGGCGGCCAGCGCCTGTTCGATGGCGCCCACGGGTTCGTCGGCGGTGTCGGGCAGATGGCAGCCGGCCGTCAGTCGGTCGCGCGTCGCGCTGGGGCTGATCAGCAGCCGGGCCACGTCTTGGCCAAGCTGGTCGGACGGCGGGATCTGGCTGTGACCCCACGGGAACACGACGCGGCGGATAATCCACGCGACCGCGCGATTCGGGAAGTTGTCCAGCACGCCGTCAAAGGCCTCCTGCAACTTGCACAGCGCGTCCTGGATCGACCAGTGCGCAAGCGGCGCGTCGGCCTTTTGGCGGCCTTCGTCCTCGAAGCGCTTGAGTGTGGCGCTGATCAGGTACATCTGCGACAACACATCGCCCAGGCGCGCCGACAGGCGCTCGCGGCGCTTCAGGCTGCCGCCCAGCACCAGCATCGAGGTGTCCGCCAGCAGCGCGAAGGCGGCCGAGTAGCGGCCCAGCAACTGGTAATAGCGCTTCATGTCCGGTGCGACGTCGGCGTTGACGGCGACAAAGCGGGCGCCAGTCAGGGAGGTGCCCAGCGCCCGCAGCGCGTTGCGCACCACGAAGCCCGCATGGCCCCAGAACGCGGCATCGAAATCATCGAGCCCCTGCTTGCGGTCCGGCGATTGCGCGGCCTGCATCTCCGCCAGCACGTAGGGATGGCAACGGATCGCACCCTGGCCGAAGATGATGAGGCTACGCGTCAGGATGTTGGCGCCTTCCACAGTGATGCCGATGGGAATCTGCTGGTAGGCGCGGCCCAGGAAGTTGGACGGTCCCAGGCAGATGCCCTTGCCGCCGATCACGTCCATGCCGTCGTTGACGACCTGGCGCGCGCGTTCGGTGACGTGGTACTTCACGATGGCCGACACCACGGAGGGCTTTTCACCCAGGTCCACCGCGCCTGCCGTCATGGTGCGCGCGGCGTCCATCATGTAGGTGTTTCCGCCGATGCGGGCCAGCGCCTCTTCGACGCCTTCAAACTTGCCGACCGGCATGCGGAACTGGCTGCGCACGCGCGCATAGCCGCCCACCGCACGCGCGGTGAGCTTGGACATGCCGGTGTTGGACGAGGGCAGCGAGATCGAGCGGCCCGCGGCCAGACATTCCATCAGCATGCGCCAGCCCTGGCCGGCCATGGCGGGGCCGCCGATGATGAAGTCCAGCGGCATGAAGACATCGTTGCCGCGCGTCGGACCGTTCATGAACATGGCGTTCAAGGGGAAGTGGCGGCGGCCGGTGTCCACGCCGGGGTGGTCGTGCGGCACGAGCGCGCAGGTGATGCCCAGGTCCTTCTTGCCGCCCAGCAGGCCGTCCGGGTCATACAGGCGGAACGCCAGGCCCAGCAGCGTGCAGACGGGCGCGAGCGTGATGTAGCGCTTGTCCCACGTGACGCGCATGCCGATCACCTCGCGGCCCTGCCATTCGCCCTTGCAGACGATGCCGCTGTCGGGGATGGCGGCCGCGTCCGAGCCCGCCCAGGGACTGGTCAGCGCAAAGGCTGGGACTTCTTCGCCGCGCGCCAGGCGGGGCAGGTAATGGTTCTTCTGTTCCTCGGTGCCGTAATGCAGCAGCAGTTCGGCGGGCCCGAGCGAATTCGGCACCATGACCGACACGGCCAGCGCGGAAGACCGCGTGGACAGCTTGGTCACGATTTCGGAATGGGCATAGGCGGAAAACGCGAGGCCGCCGTATTGCTTGGGAATGATCATGCCGAGGAAACCCTCGGACTTCAGGTAGTTCCAGACATCGGCGGGCAGGTCGAAGCGCTCTTGGGTGACGCTCCAGTCATTGACCATGCGGCACGCGGTTTCGGCCTGGTTGTCCAGGAAGCGCTGTTCTTCGTCGGTAAGGCGAGGCCGCGGATAGGCCAGCAGGCGGCTCCAGTCGGGGCGGCCGCGAAACAGCTCGCCTTCCCACCAGACCGTGCCGGCCTCGAGCGCATCTCGCTCGGTGTCCGACATCTGCGGCAGCACCTTGCGATACAGGTTGAAGATCGGCGCTGAAAGCAGCGCCCGCCGGATGGGGCGAACGCCCAGCAACACGGCGGCCAGGAGCGCAATGACAACCAGCGCGACGATGACTGCGTACATTTTCTTGTCTCCTCGTTGTTCTTCAGTGCCTGGCGGTGACCGAAGGCGGCTCGCCGGCCGGGTTGGCTTTGGAAGGCGGGTCAGGCGCCTCCGGGGCTTGCGTTCAGGTGCGGCAGGGGCGAGCGCAGCCCGCCCAGCAGGAAACTCATCAGGCGCGGAAGGAGCAGCTCGCGGTCGTTGGGCTGCTCGGCTTCGTCGCCGGCCAGTCCGGTGACCGAGCGCAGCAAATCGGTGCCCATGATTGCGTACGACGTCGCGCCCAACATGAACTGGAAACGCCAGATGATCTCGGCGCGCGGCACGTCGGGCAGGGCGGCAAACAGCGCGTTGCGGTAGCGCGCGAGCACGTCCGCATATTCCTCGGCAAACAGCGCGCGGATGAAATCCGTGGGATCGGTCATCGTGCGTTCCAGCAGCGGCAGAAAGGTGCTGCCAGCCTGTGCCGGATCGGCCGCCAGGCGCAGCAGCGTGCCGAAGAACGCGTCCACGATCTGGGAAGGCTTCAGAGGCTTGCCGCCGGATTGCGCCTCAAGTTCGTCCAGAAGGCGCATGCGTTCGCGGTTCAGCACTTCCAGGCGGCGTTTGAGCACCGCCTGCACGAGTGACTCTTTCGAGCCGAAGTGATAGTTCACCGAAGCGAGGTTCACGCCGGCCGCGCCGGTGATCTGGCGCATCGACGTCGCTTCATGTCCTTGTTGCGCGAACAGGGACTCGGCGGTGTCGAGGATGGTTTCTCTCGTGGAAGTGGAGCGGATTTCTTGCATAAGGTTGAATTCAAACGTTTGTTTCAAAGCATTATGCGGGAGGCAGGGATGAGAGGCGAGCCTCTGCTATCCCCAATAGGGTTTACCCCTAACTCGACGCAACCGATGTGTCGGTTTTGCAGCACGTTTGCTTCGCATCGGGCGTAAGGACGAGATGCGCCGGGAAGAAGCATGAGGCGCCTCATGCCCGGGAGGTTGAGGTTTGGCCGATTGGCCTCGGACACCGGCCCTAGGATGAATGTGCTCTGGAATGCACGCCCAAAACCCCGCAGTATCAGCGCGAGAACACGAACGCATTGCCCCGGGTGTGTGCTGGGCGAGGCCGCTGCGCAGTCACGGCGCGGCAAGCCAATCGCCCTGATACAGGAGCACGAGATATGAAGACGTACAAGGTGGGATTGCTGGTCGACGGGTATGAGCAACCCGGCTGGATGCACGAGATGGTTGAGTGGCTACTCCACAGCCAGGAATTCGACCTGACGGCATTGCTGGTGATGAACGGCGAGGCCGCCGACACGGCGCCCAGATTGAGCGTGAAGGCGCTATTCGGCTCGCTGTCGCGCCTGGAGGGCAAGCTGCTGCCGCAGAAGCAGCGCGTCATGCTGGCCTGCCGTGACATGCGCGACGGCCTGCAGGAGGCGGGCACATCGGTGATCCCGCTGGCGCCGGGCGACGAGGATCCGCACGCGCGCGACGAGGTAAAGGCGCTGGGGCTCGATCTGGTGATCACATTGGGTGCGTCGCTGGCGACGCGCGCGCAGCTCGCCAGCTGGTCACGGCTGGGCGTCTGGCAATTGAGCTACTCGGATATTGCGGTGGCCACCAGCCGTTATGCCGGCTTCTGGGAGGTCTTTCAGCGCGAGGATCACACCACCGTGAAACTCTGGCGCGTCGGCGCCAGGCAGGAAGACGACGAACTTCTGGACCAGCGCAGTTTCAACACGGAAGTGTTCTGGCTGAAGAATCAGGCACGCGCATTCAGTTTGGGAAACTTCATGGTCTATGACGCCTTGCAGGCGCTGGCCCATGACCGCCCGGGGGTCGCGCCGCCCGCCATGCAGATCATGAGCGGCCCGCGCCGCGCCGATCCGGCGGAGTGGGATAGCGCCGCTTATATCGCGCGCCAGGCATGGTTAATGTCGGATCTCGTTGTGCGCCGCGTCATGAAACGCAATGTCCGCTGGCGGATCGGTATGTTTCCCTCCGCACGCCAGCAGGCCGTGGTATCCGAAGCGATGGTATTGCAGCCGCCAAAGGGTCGCTTTTTTGCTGATCCCTTCGTTTATACCCACGATAAAAAGCCATATATTTTTTTCGAGGACTACGATTTTACTTCCCGCAAGGGAACGATCTCGGTCGCGACCTACTCCGACGGGGCTTTCCGGCTGCTGGGCACTGCGCTGAACCTGCCTTATCACCTTTCGTTTCCGTATATTTTTGAACACGAAGGGGTGACTTACATGGTCCCGGAAACGTGCGGAAATCGAAGTATTGAACTGTGGAAATGCACCGAATTTCCACTGAAATGGGAGCTGGATGTTAATCTGATGACCAATATTTCAGCCGTGGATACCATTATTTTTAAACATGGCGAATACTGGTGGCTATTAACAAATATCGACCGGACCGACGGCCAGAGCCACTGCGACGAGCTGTTCGCGTTTTTCTCCGATTCACCGCGCTCCACGAGCTGGACGCCGCACGCCTGCAACCCGATCGTGCGCAACCCGATGCGCGCCCGCAACGCCGGAATCGTTGTGTCGCCTGGGGGAGACGTGATCCGGTGCGCCCAGTACCAGGGGTTCTGTCACTACGGCAAGGGCGTCTCGCTCAACCGGATCGAGGAGCTGACGCCTTCCACCTACATCGAAACCGACGGCGAAATCCACTACGCAAACTTCCTGAGAAAACGCCATGCTTCAATGCACCATTGGCATCATCAGGGGGGTCATACGGTATTTGACTTCGCCTATATGGAGTAAATCCGCCTGCGGGCGTGAAAATAAAAAATGTTACCGTTATTTCGAATACAGGGACTGTTCACGGGCTTGATGTGTCTGCGGATACAAGTTGACAGGTTTCCCTCTTCCTCCGGCTATTCGACGCCGCGTCCGGCAGATGTCCAGACGCGGCTTTTTTTCGTCTGTAACAAGGGCCAGAGCGCCTGTGCGGGCAGCCTTGTATCGCCGCTTCATAGGGAGCCTCATCCCCGAAGCACCTTGATGCTAGTAAAAACCCTAGCGGCGAAAAGGACGAGATGCGCTTCTCATCCATATTTACGAACGTGATTAAGGCTAACGATTGATTTCTGATTTTGTCGGATTATATCGCCCTGAAACGTCTTGATTTTGACAAATCCGAACCATAAGATGGGTTCCATGCCATCCGTTATGTTGGCTACCAAAGTTGCCCAGCCCAAATGTCCCGGTTCAGCTTCATTAGATATTCCGGGATATGCGGACCACCCCCGCGGGGCTGGAAAAAAAAATAGTCTTCAGCACAGCGAAGATCCCTTCTAGGCCCGTCGAAAAACCGGGAGGACACCATGGCCAAGATGGTCCTGATTGAAGCTCATCCGCTCCTGCGGTTGGGTTTGTGGCAGATTCTTAGCAAGTTGGATGATGTGTGGGAGATCGAGGGGATGGGCCTTGCGGACGTGTCCAAGGCCGACGGCGTGCACGCGGGCGCCGATCTTCTGATCTATGGTTTGCCAGTGGATACCGATGAAGCATGGAGCGCCTTGCACGAGATTCAGCGCGTGCTGACGCCCAAGCGGATTCTGCTTTTGACGGACGTCATGCCCTTGCCCATGCCGGTGCAAGGCCTGCCTGGCGCCAGCGTGTACGGTTGCCTGATGAAAACGGCTTCGGTCGAAATCCTCGAGGCCGCCATACGCCTGGTGATGGCGGGTGGGCAATGCTTCCCGAGCGAACAGGCGTTGCAGGCTCCGGCCTCCACCGTATGCGCCTTGCCGTCGCGGGACGTGGAAGAAGCCGGCTCGAAGGGCACCATGCCCGTGAGCGCGGGGGCACAGCTCCTGCAGATCACGCCGCGCCAGTACGAAGTGCTGGTGCTGCTGGCGCGGGGCTATCCCATCAAGACCGTCAGCCGGATGTTGAACATCTCGGTGGCGACCGCCAAGACGCACGCGTGCACGCTGTATCAGCGCCTGCATGTCAAGAACAAGGGCGAAGCCGTTTACGCGGCGCTGCAACGCGGTGCGACCTTGGAATGGCATGAACCGAACGGGCGTGAAGTGGATGCCGGGCAGATCTATGGGCGCAAGCTCGGTTGAGTCAGGTTTGCGCTGCCTGCCCGGCAGCAGGAACGCCCAGTTCCAACGCTGCCGGGGTTGCGCATAGCCAATACGGCTAAGGCATAGAAAGCAGGTGTTCGGGTTGCTGTCGCCTCGCTTTCCGCCACCAATCATCCTCCTGAACGAGATTCAGCGAACGTAGCCGCTGATAGCATGAGTTGTGTCCGCAAGCATGGATTGATAGGGCGAATCACTTAGTCTCGCCACTGCAATCCCGAGGCTGCGGGCAGTATTCCCATGAACCTGGCAAAGCGCGTGAACCCGCGCCTTGCGCGGTGTTGCGCCAGCGCCATGGGAACCGTAATGGGCCATGCGTCACAAGGTTCTTCCCGGGATGACAACCGTACTGATCGAAGACTACGCTCTGCTTCGTGTCGCAATTCAGCATGTGCTGGAACGTGTGCGCAACGCCGACGATATCCTGGCCATCTCGCCAGCCCACCTTCTCAATATGTCCAGCTCGATCAACAAGCCAGTGGAGTTGCTGGTGGTGGGTTGCAGCGGTTCGGCTGAGCAGGACATCGGGCTTTTGTCCCAGGCAATGGCATTCTTCATGCCGCGCCTCGTGCTCGTTTTGTATTCGGCGATGGACCAGAGCGTCATGGCCGCGTGTGCGCGCGCCGGCGTCGCGGGCTATCTGCCCAAGGCCTCCAGCCCCGATGCATTGGCCGCGGCGGTCAGCCTGGTGATCGCGGGCGGCGAGTGCTATCCCCAACCCGCGGGCAGGCCGCCCAGCACGTCACACGCCTCCGTGCAGGAACTGCGCGAGCTCACGCAGCGGCAAGAGGAAATCCTGCAGCTTCTAGTGCAAGGCAAGACCATGCGCGAGATCGGCCAGCAGGTCGGCATATCGGTCGCCACCGTCAAGAGCCATGCGCGCACGTTGTATTGGAAGCTGAATGCGCGTAATCAGGCCGAGGCGGCGTACATCGCGGTGCAGATGGGGTTGGTGCGAAGCTCGAACGGGCAACCCGCGCCTGGCAAGGGCGACGCGAGCTGATGCGAGGACGTGAGTCAGGGTCTGTGCGGGTGGTGTTGCCGCCTGCACAGACCCTGGTTTTTTTTGCGCGTGAAAGTTATTGCAGTGAAAGTGGTTCGTTGAGCCGGGCGCCATCGGGTGCCGTGCCGTTGAATTCGGCAACGACGCGTGCGTAGCCTTGCCCCGGCCGCCACCCCGCGAACATCTTGCGGTCGCGATTAAGTGCATCAACTGTTGCACTTCAAAATCATACGTGTCTGATATCCATAGCCGGGGTTGGCATGCCGTAATGGGCGGGCGCAGGTTAGCCACTCATTGGTGGTGGGAAAGGCCTGTCGCTGCCGGGAGTACGCCATTCCAATCCAATCCGATCTGCGCTTCTCGTTCACCATCGGCGACGAGCCCTTTGAAGTCGTCGAATTCACGCTGCAAGAAGGCCTGTCCGAGACCTTCCTGCTGGAAGTGGAACTGGCCAGCGCCGACGCCGCCATCGACTTTGCCACCGTGCTGGACCGCGCCGCGTTGCTCACGATCTGGCATGGCGGCACAGCCGTGCGCTACGTGCACGGCGCGGTCTCGTCGTTCGTGCAAGGCGACACGGGCTTTCGCCGCACGAGGTATTCCGCGATCGTCGAGCCGTGTCTGGCGCGCCTCATACTCAGCGCCGACTGGCGCATCTTTCAGTCCCAAACCGTCCCGCAGATTGCAGAGGCGGTGCTCAAGGCGCATGGGCTTACTCAAGACTACGAGCAACGCTGCACCACCGAGCATCAGGCGCGCGAATACTGCGTGCAGGCCGGCGACACCGATTACCACTTCGTCGAGCGAATCATGCGCGAGGAAGGCTTCTTCTATTCGTTCCGCCATAGCGCCGAGGGCCATCAGCTTGTCCACAGCGATCGCCTATTCATTCATGGTCGCGTGGGCGATGAGCCGGTGCAGTACAACCCAGTCCCGGGCGGCGATCAGCCGCAACCCGCGCTGCGACGTTTCACCTACACCGAAAACGTACGCACCGCGCGGCAGACCCAGCGCGACTACACCTTCCTTCATCCCCGATACACGCACCAGCACAGCCGCGATGGGCGGGATTTGGACCACCAGGGCCGCCGCTACGAACGCTATGACTATCCCGCTCGCGCCAAATTCGACGAGGTCGGCAAGCCCTTCGCCGAGAGCCGCCTGCGCGGGCATCGTCGTGATGCCCGCATAGCTTTGGTCCAAGGCGATGACCCGCGACTGCAACCAGGCATCTCCTTCACGCTGACCGGCCACCCGCGCGAAGACATGAACCGCGGCTGGCGGCCCGTGCGCTTAGTCCACCGCGGCATCCAACATACGAGCCAGGCCGAGGAAGGCGCGCAGGCCAAGTTGGGAACGCATTACAGCTACGAGGCCGAGTTGGTCCCGGACGACGCCGAGTGGCGCGCGGAGCCGCTGCCCAGACCACGCATCGACGGCCCGCAGAACGCCGTGGTGGTCGGCCCCCCCAATGAAGAGATCTACACCGACGAGTATGGAAGGGTGAAAGTCCAGTTCCCCTGGGACCGTCTCGGCAATGAGGACGAGCACAGCTCCTGCTGGATCCGCGTCGCGCAGAACATCGCCGGCGCGACGTGGGGCCACATGACCATTCCGCGTATCGGCCAGGAGGTCATCGTCTCTTACTTCGATGGGGATCCTGACCAGCCTGTCATCACCGGCCGCGCCTACAACCGCCTGCAATTGCCGCCCTACGAACTGCCGCGCCACAAGACGCGGATGACGATCAAGAGCAAGACTCACAAGGGCGAGGGGTTCAACGAACTGCGCTTCGAGGACGAGAAGGACCAGGAAGAGATCTACGTTCACGCGCAGAAGGATCAGAACATCCACGTCAATCACGACGAAACCACATTCGTCGGCCATGACCGCAGCGAGCAGGTCGAGCACGACGAAACCATCACCGTCGGGCACGACCGCAAGGAGATCGTGGGTAATGACGAGCAGGTGAACATCGGCCAGGACCGGCGGCATGACATCGGACGGGATGACTTCCTGACGGTGGGGCGCAATCACACCATTTACACCGCCAAAGACCGCACCGAAGAGGTAGGCAATAACCGCCGGGACAAGACCACGGCCAGTCATTGGACGAATATCGGCGGACACCAGGAACAGACTGTCGAGGGGCACGCCGAGTTGCAAGCCGGTCAGGCGATTCGTCATCGCACCAAGGTCTACGAGCTCCAGGCAGGGGAGAGCCTCTCCCTCAGAGGGCCGGGAGGAACCATCCGCATCGACGGTTCGGGCATCACGCTCGATGGAATCAAGATTCAGATGAAGGGGCCGATGCGCCAACAGAGCGGCGGCGCGAGCCCGATTCCGGCTCCAGTGGGCGTTCCCGCTCCGGGCCTGCCTTTCGACGTGCTGTGCATGAAGCGCAGCGACGGCAGTTGCCCGCGGTCGGACTGTCCGTGTGGCAATTTCCAGGGAAATTGACATGTTGATGGCCCTGGACCAGGTAACGCACGCCGAACTGCATCCGCCTTCGCTGGCCACCTTTCTGCTGCTCGAAACAGAAATTCTTGACGAATGGCTGGTGCGCCAACCGGACTCGCCGCAACGCTCCGCCATTGGTGACTTCGTGCGCAAAGTCGACTATGCCACTTCCCTGCGTTGGGTCTGGAGCGACACCGAGTACGACAGCCACCACACGAACGGGCCGATCCTGGTGCAGTACCAATCGGATTCTCGTCTATCGAAACTCTTCGTGGACCCCTGGGCTTCCACGGGTGGAGCGGTGTTCCTGGCCTCGTCTCGTACTATCGATGAGGTAGCGGCCCACTTGCGGTCGGTCTTGTTCGTAGTGATGCCCAATGGCAACAAGGCGCGTTTCCGGCTTCAGGAAACAACCGCACTCGCGAGCGTGTTGCGAGCGCTTGAGCCTTACCGAGCCGCGGCGTTGCTGGGTCCCATTCAAGAACTGGTCTGGCGGGAGAACCTCGGGCCGGAACATCAGTGGTGGTGCTATCGCCAACCAGACGGCCCGTGCCTGGTACAAGGCGGTTTCCAATTCAATCACTCAGAAATGACCGCCATTGATGGGGGGCTGATTGACCAGCACTTTCGCAGGCACATCGCGATCACCCGGCACGTACCCCACAGCTTTCGCGATGACCCGCGGCAGCAAACCGGCGTGTGGATGGATCACCTCAAAAGCTGGGGTTTCAAAGAGTTCTCCCATCTGGACGCCGCCTTGGACGCCTTCCGTCATCCCGCTTACCGACGGTGTGCGTCGACAGTCGTTGCGCTGTTGCAGGACACGGCGTTGACACCGGGCGCCCGCGCCGCCCGGGCAATGAATCACCTGATGACCGAAGGACACTGATCATGGCCACAAGCACTGGCTACTGCAGCACCAACGAAGGCTGCAAGGTCCGAATCCCCTTGTTTCCACTGCGCTATTCCGCACATCCACGGCCCAAGGGTGGCGCCGACTACGCGTATGACGCGCCGTCGCTGGAGACTGGGTTTCCAAAGCTCGATCACGCCCAGTATGGGTTGCGCTGCGTGGATTCCGGTTTCGTCTATCTGTTCGACAAAACCGAAGGCAAGGTTTTCGTGTGGCGGGTTAACGAGGAAAACGGCCAATTTATTGAGCTTCAGTCAAGATATCGCTCACTGGAAGCGGCGGTCGATGGCTATAGACACGGACAGTCCCTCCCTCACATATGGGCGAATGAGCATTCGGTGGTCCACCTATTACTCACGGACACGCTGCTGACCGAACGAAAAATCCGCGAAATCGAATCGGACCAGGATGGCATCCGCGCAAAGCTGGCAACGGCTATCGACATGAAGACTTGGACGGAGAGCGCACCAGCCACGAACACCTTTGCAGCGAGTCAACTGGACGAACTGGTGGAGGAATTCAAAGGCACCGACCTCGACTTCTCGCCCTGGAAAGTCAAAAAGTTCACACGCTCTGTTCAGGGATTGGTTACGGGAATGAAAGCGGTAGCGCCTGCCAGGCAGATAGCGGTCGTCATGCACGACAACATTGCCTTGGTGCAGGATCTGGGCGGCATGTTCCATAAGTCCCGCCAAGCCATGGAGACATACAATTCGGCTCCATATCACGACAGCGCGGCGGGGGACGTTCAACGCTATCGCAAGATGATCGTCGCTCAATTAATAGAGCGACTTTACGAATCGGGCTACGCCGACAAGGCAGGCATGGCTGGGCAGGACAGGGAGAAATTTGAGCGAGTCCTCAGCCGGGATATGGACGAGCGTGAATGGAAGAGAAAGCGCTTTGCGGAAAATCTCGCCGTGATTGAACGAGAGCCGGCGAGGTATCGCCCTTCGTCTTATCCAGACGCACGGCGGCAATTGGATGCCTTACCCACCGATCCGATTGGTAGGCGCGCCGCCGCGTTGTCTGAGGCTGTACCGCTCTATGCCCGCCATGTCCGGGAAGTGGACAGGGTGAGGTTCATGCGTGAATTCAGCGGGGAACTGGGAAGGCTTCACGACACTGTAGTGGACAAGAAAAATGACCGCTGCACATGGCTAGAGCGCTACGTGAATACGACTTCCCCTAATGACACGGGCACGACTTTTCTGCGCTATGACACTGATAACCCAATGTCGTCAACCAGTCACGCAATCGCCTTTTCCGCATGCATAGAGGGGATGATTTGGGGCACCGAACTTACAACGCCCGGCACAAAAGACCATGAACGAGACCTGTTTGACGCCTGGTGGAAACTGCCATGGCAGACCAATCCCATCCTCGTCAATATCGAACACGATAAAGGTCTGGTGGATGCCATTTGGGACAACAAGATGGACGTCGCCCTCGACGCCGCTGCAAGTAAAGGTCTTGGTCGGCTCCTGCGTTTCGGTGCTCTTCATTACCTGATGGAACAAGTTAGTGTCTACGCTCTCAGCCGCTTTCCAACAGCGGGAGCCGACGGTCGCGTCTGGCACGGCGTTGCCCGTGATGCCGTTGCCGATCGGATCCATCAACTAGCAGGCATGGGCACGGTAGAGGATGCTGACCGGCTGGTACGTATGCTGGAAACGCGGTACCAGGACCGTTTGACCATTCGACGATTGACGCGCGACGAAGCTATACAGGCATTAGAGGATGCCGCGGGGTTTCCACGTGGTTCCGTCGTGGTGGGATCTATCGCTATGGGCGCTGGCGATACGATGGAGGTGATCGTCTGGCAGCGTATGACTCCCCTAACTCGTTACGCAAATCCGTTCCTGCAGGTGTTTGAACGCGGTGTAGCAGGAGGCGTGGCGTTTTTCAGCTTTCTCAACCTCAAGGCGGCAATACTCGACCTGGATTTGAGCGGTGAGAAATGGAAATCAAGTTGGGCCAATCTGGTCGCCGCAATCATGGGGATTGGAAGCGCAACCAATGGCGTGCTCATTGCAACACGAGCACTGATGCCACAGGTCTATCTACGCGCATCCATTTCAGCAGTCGTGCTGCAGCGCATTGCCAGTACCGGGGCATTACGACTGTTCGGCTACGGCGGCGCCGTGGCTGATGCAGTTTCGAACTGGTTTAAGTCTGGCGAGCAACGAAGGGTTGGCAATCAAGAGGCCGCCACTGCTTACGCGGTTGCAGGCCTGGGATTGGGTCTAGGCGGAGCCGCACTGACCGCGGGTGGCGCTGGGCTTGCGGCAGGGCTGGGATTGGCAGGAACCGTGGCCACTGTGCCCGTCTGGGGATGGATTGCAGCGGGTTTAATTCTTCTGGGGACTGGATTGTGGTGGCTTACCAAGGGCGATCAGGCTGAGTTCATTCCCATTGGCTACTGGCTCAACGACGGAACCTTCGGCAAGCATGAGTTGCTCGGTCGGCCAGCAATCGTCAGGTACGAAACTCTTGATCAGGAGAACCGAGGCTACATACAGGCGATCTATGCCCCGCAGCGCTTGGATGCTGATTGGCATATGACGAGTAATACTCTGATTGTGAAAGTCGTCTATCCGCTTGACGGCGACATCCAGAGAATTGAGTCACACGGAAACGACGGTACCCAAGCGCAACTCTACCCGATGGAGGGAGAGGAGAGGTCTTCTAATGAGAGCCGCGTTCGATCCTACAAGATCATCGGGCTGACGAAGGGCACCGGTTTTCGCTACAGCATAAGACCTAGCTACGCTCCGGTTCTATTGGGGGAATCTCTCGAGTCCGAGATTACCTTCAGTGATAAGGACACGCCTTGGTACTACTAAACCAATAAATATGAAACGGCATACAGTTCCGCAAGAAGAGCGCAGCGTTTTCTCCACGCGTGTTGACGCCTTGCGTCCATCTGATCCGCCCCTGGCGGTTTCCGCTGCGGCAGACAACAATGTGGTGAGGGTCTCCGAGAACTGCCTGTTCATGCGTACGGCGTTTGGCAGCATGTTCGGAGGGCGGTATGGAATCAGCTGGTGGGCGACAGTTGCGGTTCCATTTCTATTTGTTCTGTTCTCAGTCGGCACATATGCTGCCTATGTTCACCAGCGGCGTTACGAGGGATATCGCGGTGGCGTGTCGGACTTCTTTCTGGAAAACTGGGATGTGTTTATTGGTGCGCCTGTTGCGTTCGCATTTGCGTGCATCTGGCTGTACATTCCTTGGCGGACGCAGCTTCCGATCGTCTTCAATCGCAGAACCCGACAGGTCAGTTGCTTCGTTCAAGGTAAGTGGGTCAGTCAGCATTGGGACGGGCTGGAGGCTTACATAAAGGACTTGACTACCTTTGCGGCGGGAGGGGTTCCAGTCAACGAAGGGGCGTTGACGTTTGCCTTCCCCTATTCGATACAAGGTAGCCAGCGTATCAATCAAAAACTGCGCGTCGGCATCACCGGCACACGGGATCACGCTCAAGCAACCATCAACCGTGGCATCTATGGGGCGGCGCAGATTTGGGAGTTCATCCGCCTCTTCATGCAGGAGGGGCCTTCGGCGGTGCCCGCAAGTAGCGCGCGAACCCCGTATTCCATTTCCCACGCCAGTGAGGCAGTGCGCCATTTCAGTCCGCTGAAGGTGCTCAAGGTCAAGCATGCGGCTTGGTTGCTGTTCGCCGTTCCATTCTTCGTTTTCATAGCGTTGCCGGTCGCGCCGATGCTTATGTTGGGTGACATTTCATACATGTGGCTCGACCGCATCCTGCCTCGCCGGCGGTGGCCGCAGGAACTCATCGACGCCTGCGATGGCGAATGGGACGGACGGGAATAAGCTTAAACATCCCCCTCACTCGCCTGCGTACCCGCCGGCGCCGCGCGGCCCTTGGATTTGGCAATCGCCATGAACTCCCGTTCCGCCGCACCCAGCACCGCATCCACATGCAAATGCGCCATCGCATACTGCCGCGCTGCCGCGCCCAACGTTTCGCGAATCTGGCCGTTGTAGCTGAGCTTGCGCACCGCCTCGGCCATGGCGACTGCGTCCTCGGGCGGCGTCAGCAGGCCGCAGCGCGACACGACACTGGCAAGCTCCGTGCCGCGTGCCGCGCCGCAGACGACCGGGCGGCCGCTGGCCAGCATGCCGGTCAGTTTGGATGGCATCACCAGGTCGGCGGCACCTGCGCGCTGGGGCAGCAGGTGGATGTCTGCCGTGCCCAAAAGCGCACCCAGCCGTTCCGCCGGCTGCAAATCCAGAAAGATGACGCGCGTCAGGCCACGGCATTTTTCCTCGAGCGCCGCGCGTTCGGGTCCCTGGCCACAGAACAGAAACCACAGGCGGTCCTCGCGGTTCAGGCGGCGTGCCACGTCGGCGAGGATCTGCAGACCCTGCTTGCCGCCCATGTTCCCTGAATACAGCGCAACGATGGCGTTGTCCGGGATGCCGAGCTGCGCACGGTAATCGCCGCCTTCGGCCAGCGGCGTGATGGCATTGACGTCGATCCAGTTGGGTAGCAGCACCGCGCGGGCCGGGTCGATACCCTTGGAAAGCGCCAGATCCAGCATCCGGTTTGAAATCGTCGACACGCGATCAAACCTGCGCATCAGCCAGCGTTCGGCGCGCTTGACCATCGATCGCAGGGCGCCGCCCTTGAGCAGCCCCAGTTCGAACGCCGCGTCGACCTCGAAGTCCTGGATGTGCAGCCAGGCGCGCGCGCCGGTCAGGCGCGCTGTCAGCCAAGCGGCCGGGGCGCAGAAGAGGGCGGGTTCGACGACCAGGATGATGTCCGGCCGCCGCATCGCTGCGCGCAGCAGCGACGGCAGGCTGGACAGCGCGAAGCTGGCCAGGTGCACCAGCCGCTTGGCGCCGCCCGGCCTTTCGGGCACCCACAAGGGCGCGCGCCGCACCGTTACGCCGCGGCGCGTTTCCTTGGTGTAGCGCGAGCCGCGGTAGCCCTCGTGCACCTGCCATTGCGGGTAGTAGGGCGGGGCGGTGACCACGCTGACTTCGTGTCCGCGAGCGGCCAGCCATTCGGCCAGTTCGGCGGTGTATTTGCCGGTGCCGGTCAGTTCGGGCGCGTAGTTGATGCCATAGATGAGTATTTTCATGTTGGCGTGGCGGTGCGGGGCCGGATGGGGCGGCACGGGTTGCCGTGGCAGACCATCGCGGCCGGCATGTTGCGGAACACCGAGCTGCGTGCGCCGATCACCGCCTCGCGCGCGATCGTCACGCCCGGTCCGACAAACACGTCCGTGGCCACCCACGCGCCGTCTTCGACGCGCACGGCGCGTTCGCGTAGCGGGAAGTCGGGCCGGCCGGCGTCGTGGTCCGCCGCGCACAGGTAGCTGCGCTGGGACACCACGGCGTGCGCGCCGATGTGGATGGATCCCAGGCTGTAGATCACCGCGTCGTCGCCGATCCAGGCGTAATCGCCGATCTCCACCTTCCAGGGATAGGTGACCGTGGCCGTGGGCCGGATCAGCACCTTGTGGCCCACGCGCGCGCCAAAGCAGCGCAGCAGCCAGCGGCGAAAGCCGTAGGCCACCTGCGGCGACCAGCGGAACAGCGTGCCTTGCACCATCCACCACAACTGCACGGTCAGCGCAGAACGCCCGCGCTGACCCGGCGCCAGCGCGAACTGGTCCAGGCGTTGCAATGTGCTCATTTGGCCGCTCCCGCAACGGCATCGCGCCGGGACGCGGCCTCGGTGGCCTCGCGCGCCTTCAGGATTTCCTCGGTCTTGATGCGGATCTGCCAGTAGTACATGGCGCGCGCGACGGCATAGTCATAGCCCGCCTTGCCGTCCAGGAAGCCCAGCTTGAAGACGTAGGAATGCAGGAACGAGATGGGCGCCTTGAACGGCATGGCCTGGAAAATGCGCTTGAGCAGCGCGCGGCCGCCCACGTTGGCTTCGCGCGGGTCGTTCATCAGGCCCTTGGTGCGCAGGTTCGCTTCCCAGTCCGAATAGCGGTTGTGCTTGTCGAAGTAGTGATAGAGCGAGTCGTGGTCGTTGTGCACCATGCGCTGGCGCAGCGCGAATGTCTCGCCCTCGACCTGCGGCTGGTAGTGGCCTTCGACCTCCCACATGTTGGCGACGTCGAGGTCGTCGTAGTCCAGGAAGCGGGAGCGGTCGCGCGCCAGCAGCGCCAGCTTGTAGACGCGGTGGCCGTGCTCGAGCTTCTTGCCGCAGAACACGTAGTCGAACGGCACGAACGCGCCGCCCGCGCCTGCCGCAAAGCGCGGCAGCACGTCGCGGATTTCGGCCGCGAGGCCCGGCGTCATCTCTTC